>MDSZ01221654.1_pt1 | contig 20151 bp, 25 predicted proteins | sample 811201 | NCBI WGS metagenome assembly MDSZ01 (sample SAMN05326647, study PRJNA326480) | marine metagenome | isolation source: seawater | place: Indian Ocean: North | collected 2010 | reverse complement strand
TTCTTAATAGTATCAAAGAAAAAATGTCTAACGGGGGTTACATAATAATTGAGACATTAGTTTCTAACTCTTCTAGAAACATTAAGATAGAAAAAGGAAAAACATATGCAGGTATGCATAATATTTATACAATATATACTGAAGATAATTTTATATTGAACCTCTCTGAACAAGATTTTGTAAATATTAAATGTATAGATAGAAGTAAGACATATTCAATAGAGCAACGTTCTACAGAGTGGATGAACTCACACTCACTTGAGAATTTCATGCTTTCTGATAATCAAACAATTGATGGTTATGATAGGCCTTCTAGAGCAATATTTATAGCACAAAAAAAGTGAAAATGTTATTCTGTGCATAAAAACAGGGAACATATGGAAAAGAAATTATTCACCTCAGAGTCAGTTTCTGAAGGACATCCAGATAAAGTTTGTGATCAGATTTCAGATGCTATTTTAGACTGTGCAATATCGCAGGATAAGAAAGCAAGAGTTGCTTGTGAAACTCTTGTGAAAGATGACTTAGTCGTGCTAGGGGGAGAAATAACAAGCACTGCTAAAATTAATTACGAAGATATTGTAAGAAAAGTAATTAGCGATATTGGCTATAACGATGAATCTTTAAAATTTAATGCGCAAAAATGTAAAATCCAAAATGCTATTGGTCTCCAATCGGGAGATATTGCTATGGGTGTTGACAGGGATGTAGATGAAAATCAAGGAGCTGGAGACCAAGGATTAATGTTTGGTTATGCAACAAATGAGACAGATGTTTTTATGCCTGCACCTATTACATATTCGCATAGACTAATGCAAGAATTAGCTAAAATAAGAAAGAGTGGTCAGGCAAATTGGCTAAGACCAGATTCAAAAAGCCAAGTTACATTTAATTATGATAATGGTGGAATACATTCAATAAATACTGTTGTTATTTCTACACAGCATAGCCCTGATATTTCTCAAAAAGAAATACATGAATTTGTAAGAGATGCAGTAATAAAAAAAGTTTTACCTGAAGACTATGTATCAAAGGACACAATTATTCATATTAATCCAACAGGAGCTTTTGAGATAGGAGGGCCAGAAGGTGATTGTGGTCTGACAGGAAGAAAAATTATCGTTGATACTTATGGAGGAATGGCAAGACATGGGGGTGGTGCATTTTCTGGTAAAGATCCGTCTAAGGTTGATAGATCTGCTGCATATGCTGCACGCTATGTGGCAAAAAATATTGTCGCATCTGAGATTGCTGATAAGTGTGAAATACAAATATCTTACGCTATAGGGGTAGCACAACCAACTTCCATTAGTGTTGATACTTTTGGAACATCTAAGATACCTGAAGATAAAATTGTTAAAATTATTAAAGAAGTGTTTGATCTTAGACCTTGGGGTATAATTAAAATGCTTGATTTATTAAGGCCAATTTATCAAAGCACAGCATCATACGGACATTTTGGAAGAGGAGAATTAGGTTTAAGTTGGGAAGAATTAGATAAGGTTGATGAAATTAAGGGACTAACATAATGAGTAAAGTTATAGAAAAAATTGGAGAAGATTATAAAGTTGCTGACATATCTTTAGCAGAATGGGGTATTAAGGAAATTAGAATTGCTGAGACTGAGATGCCAGGACTAATGTCTTTGCGTAAGAAATATTCAAAAGACAAACCTCTTTCTGGTGCAAATATTTGTGGATGTTTGCACATGACAATTCAAACAGCAGTTTTAATAGAGACACTGGTCGAGTTAGGAGCTAGTGTTCGCTGGTCCTCTTGTAATATTTATTCAACCCAAGATCATGCAGCAGCTGCGATGGCATTTAAGGGTATACCTGTATTTGCATGGAAGGGAGAAACTGAAGAGGAATACGAATGGTGCATTAAACAAACTATCGAGGGAGATAAGCAGTGGAAACCAAATATGATATTAGACGATGGTGGAGATCTTACTGCGATTTTCCATCAACAATATCCGGATCTACTTGAAAATGTAAAAGGATTATCGGAAGAAACAACGACTGGTGTTCATAGACTTTATGAGATGGTAAAAAGTAAGGAGCTAAAAGTTCCAGCCTTTAATGTTAATGACTCAGTAACTAAATCAAAATTCGATAACTTATATGGATGTCGAGAATCTCTAGTTGATGGTATAAAAAGAGCTACTGATGTAATGATATCTGGCAAGACTGCTGTGGTTTGTGGATTTGGAGATGTAGGAAAAGGTTCAGCAAGTTCTTTAAGAAATGCTGGAGCAATAGTTTGGGTGACAGAAATTGACCCTATATGTGCTTTACAAGCTTCAATGGAAGGATTTAGAGTTGTAACAATGGAGTATGCATCAGATAAAGCTGACATTTTTGTAACAGCTACAGGAAATACTTCGGTAATTAACTATAAACATATGGAAAAAATGAAAGACCAATCAATTGTCTGCAATATTGGACATTTTGATAATGAAATTGATGTTAATTCATTAAAAAACTGTAATTGGGATAATATAAAGCCCCAAGTTGACCATGTTGAATTTTCTGATGGAAAGAAGATTATATTGCTTGCGCAAGGAAGGTTAATAAATCTTGGTTGTGCCACAGGACACCCAAGTTTTGTAATGTCTAATTCATTTACAAATCAGGTCCTAGCTCAGATAGAACTTTGGAATAATTGTGATAAATATAAGAATGAAGTTTACGTTTTACCTAAATTTCTTGATGAGGAAGTGGCAAGACTTCATTTAGATAAAGTTGGCGCAGAATTAACATCTTTGACAGATGAGCAGGCGAAATATATTGGTGTTAATATTAAAGGACCCTATAAGAGTGATAAATATAGATATTAAACTAAGAAGTTCTTAGGATTGTGCGTTTAATTAGGCTATATAATAAAGACATAAACAACGAAAAGGATTTGTTTTATATAACAGATGATAGTTATCATTATCTAAGCAAGGTCCTAAAAGTTCAAATTGGGCAAGAACTTATAATTTTTAATAATACTGGTTCTGAATTCTACTGTGAAATAATAAAAATCGATAATAAGAAGTGTGAAATTAAAGTAAATCATACAAAGTTTGTACCCCCTAACCCGTATACTTCTCAAATAACTTTCAGTATATGTAAAAGTAATTCTGCAGATATCTTAATTCAAAAGATAACTGAGTTAGGGGTAGATATTATTCAACCTATTATTTCAGAAAATTCGATATACACAGAAAAGAATATTAATGAAAAAAATAAATTATCGCATTGGAATAAAATAATCATTAGTGCTGCCGAACAGTCAGAGAGATCTTATTTACCTAGTTTGAAAAATATAATACCTTTTAGTCAAAGCTTAGATTTTAAATGTGATCAAAAAATTATTTTAGATACAAACTCGGGAGACATGATATCTAAAAAATTAAATCATAAGGCTAAGTCATTTAATATACTAATTGGACCTGAAGGAGATTTTACTCAAGAAGAATATAGGCTTGCTAATAAAGCAGATTTTTTATCTTCGAGCTTGGGTGATAATATTTTAAAAGTTGAGACTGCTGCTATAGCAGCCTTATCATATTTAAAAATTACCATGAATAGTAAGAATGAGTAAAAGTGTATTAGTAATTATGGATCCAATAGATTCTATTAAAGTAGAAAAAGATACTACTTTTCAGATCTTACTTTCTGCTCAGGAAATCAACTATAAGCTTTACTATTTAAAACCAGAATCATTATATATTGAAAAAAATCAAACAAAGGGGTTTTCCCAGTCTTTGAAAGTTTTTGACAATAATACTAATTGGTTTGAATTATCAAGTGAAAAGGACTGTGAACTAGGTGCGTTTGATTATATTTTAATGAGAAAGGATCCGCCCGTTGATGTCAACTACATAAATATTACATATCTTTTAGATAATATAAAAAATAATAAAACTAAAATTATTAACAACAGTAGTAGTCTAAGAAATGTAAATGAAAAAACTTCAATTTTAGAATTTCCAAATTATATAACTGAAACAATAGTTACATCTAAAAAGGACTCGATTAAGTTTTTTCTAGATAAACATAAAAAAATTATCTTAAAGCCTTTAAACCTTATGGGTGGAGAGTCTGTATATTTGTTGGAACAAAATAAAGATAATGTTGAAGAAATTATAGATAAAATAACAAATTACGAGAAAAATACAATCATGGTTCAAAAATTTTTACCAGAAATTAAAAATGGTGATAAGAGGATTTTAATTATTAATGGAAAACCAATAGCGGAAGCTATAATTAGAGTGCCAGGAAAAAATAATTATATAGCAAATATAGCGGCAGGCGGGAAAGCTGAAAAATATATAGCAAATAAAAGAGATCTAGAAATCGCTGAAAAAGTTAGCTCATATCTAGTAAATAAAGATATATTTTTTGCGGGGATAGATATAATAGGGGATTATCTTACCGAAATAAATATAACTTCACCAACGTGTATGAGAGAGATAAATTATTTCCATAATCTTGACCTAGGCAGGAAGTTTTGGATGGAGATGAAGTAAACAAATGGAAAATATTCTAGCTATAGATTATGGTGAAAAAAGAGTAGGTTTAGCTCTTGCAAATGTTAGAAGTAAAATTCCAACTCCATATAAAACAATCATCGTTAAGAGTCAAAATCAATTATTAGATGAAATCCATAGAATTACTATTGAATGGAACGTCAATTTGATAGTACTAGGTATGCCCAAAAAGAATAAACAAAAAAAATTAAGTATGAAAATATTAGATTTTTCAAAGAAAATTGAGGATAAGAGTAAGGTGAAAATTGAATTTATAGACGAAGATTATTCATCTTCATATGCCGAGAGCATTTTAATTGAGCAAAGACAGCAAGGTAGAAAAAAGAAGGTGAAAAAAGAAGAAATAGATAGAATTGCAGCCACAATAATATTACAATCATGGCTTGAAAATGAATTACTCTGAAGAACAAACACGAGAAATACTGCTTCAAGTTGAGAAATCACTACAAAGTCATTTAATTCAAAAAAATATCAACAATCCTATAATCATTGGCATTAGAACGGGCGGTGCGTGGATTGCTGATTATCTAAGTCAATCTGTTAAAACTGAAGGGAATGTTTCTTACTTAAACATAAGTTTTTATAGAGATGATTTTAGTAAAGTTGGAGTAAATCCAAAAGTCGAACCCTCGAGCATGCCACATAGTATAGACGATAAACACGTAATACTGGTAGATGATGTTTTACATACAGGCAGGACAACTAGAGCTGCATTAAATGAGATATTTGATTATGGAAGGCCCTTATCTGTAACCTTAGTTGTTTTAGTTGAAAGAAATGGAAGAGAACTTCCAATATCAGCAGATATTGTTGGTGAAAAAATTGAGTTAGATATTGATAAAAATATCAAGCTTGAAGGGCCTAAACCTTTAATTTTAAAAATTATTAATACATAAAATACATATGAGAATATATTGATGGGAGAAGAAGATAAGAAACAAGACGCGGATCTAGAGATAGATAGTAAAAAAATTATTTCTCAAAAAGACTTACGTCACTTTATTGATATTGAATATTTATCTAAAGATTTGGTTATAGATATTCTAGATTTAGCAGAATCATTTGCGGGGGTTTCAGGACAACCTGTCAAGAAGGTACCTTTACTTAGAGGTAAAACAATAGTTAATTTATTTTTTGAGTCTAGCACAAGAACAAGAACAACTTTTGAACTTGCCGCTAAAAGACTTTCAGCTGATATTCTAAATATAAATGTTGATTATAGTGCTACAAAGAAAGGTGAGAGTCTATTAGATACACTAAAAAATTTAGAAGCAATGCACTGTGATATGTTTATTGTGAGACATCCATCCTCAGGTGCTGCAAAATTTATCTCTGAAAATGTATCTCCAGATATTAGTGTTATAAATGCTGGTGACGGAAGGCATTCACATCCAACGCAAGCAATGCTAGATGTTTTTACAATAAGAAAATATTTTAATAATTTCAAAAATATCAAAGTCGCAATTGTTGGAGATATCCTGCATTCAAGAGTTGCAAGGTCCCTTATACATGCACTAAGAATTCTAGAAGTTCCTGAAATTAGGTTAGTGGCACCTAAAACTCTAATGCCAGTAGATATTGAAGATATGGGTGTCAAAACTTATGTGAATATGGATTTAGGAATTAGTGATTGTAATGTTGTGATTATGCTAAGACTGCAGAACGAAAGAATGAATTCCAGCTTTATCCCTGATATTCATGAATATTATAAGTTGTACGGATTTAGTCCTGAACGACTAGAAATGTTGTCTCCTGATGGAATTGTTATGCATCCAGGACCAGTGAATAGGGGTGTCGAGATGAGCTCTGAGGTTGCAGATTGCGAAAGATCGGTGATATTACAACAGGTTTCAAATGGCATAGCAGTCCGTATGGCAATCTTGTCTTTATCAATGCAGCCATGATTATGATAGGAATTTTTATATGAATGAGATATTAATTAAGTCAGGGCAAGTAATTAACCCTCTTGTAAAAATTGTGGAGAAGTTAGATATTGCAATAAAGGATGGGATAGTTGTTGGTGTTGGGAATAATGCTAATGTTCTAGAGAATCCTAAAATTATAGATGCTAGTGACTGCTACGTTAGTCCTGGATTAATTGATTTAGCAGTTAGATTCCGAGAGCCTGGTTTAGAACAAGAAGCTACAGTAGAAAGGGAATCAAAAGCTGCTATCTCTTCTGGTGTTACTACTGTCTGTTATATGCCTGATACACAGCCAGTAATAGACACTCCAGGACAAGTTAAATTAGTACAAAATATATTCAACCAATCATCTGATTGTAAGGTTTACCCACTTGCAGCTTTAACGAGAAATTTGAATGGTGATCAATTGAGTTCAATGATGGAATTGAGGCAAGCCGGAGCTATTGGTGTAACAAATTGTTTATATCCTATGAAAACGCCACTAGTTTTAAGAAGAGCCATGGAATACGCAGCTGGGCAAGATTTAATATTTTTTTATCAACCACTAAATCATTCTTTAAGTAATAATGGTTGTGCACATGAAGGGAAGGTTGCAACAAGGCTTGGATTGACTGGCATACCTTCGGCAGCTGAAGCTTCTGCTGTTGCTGAAGCTATAGAGCTAATGAAACTTACAAATGTTAAACTACACTTATGTCGTATATCTTCATTTGACTCTTTATCACTGATTTTAGATGCGCAAAAGTCTGGATTAGATATCTCTTTTGATATTGCAATTCATCAGCTTTTCTTTACTGAGGAATCACTTAATGGTTATAACACTATGGCCCATGTTCAACCTCCATATCGTACTGAAGAGGATTTAACTAAGTTAAGAGATGCTTTAGAAATTGGAAGAAATAATATGGCAATATGTTCTGATCATCAGCCACATAATCAAGATGCAAAGAAAGCTCCATTCCCAGAGACACAATCTGGAATTTCAACCATTCAGTTACTCCTGCCTCTTTTGTTAGAAATTGTTAATGATGGGATTTCAGATTTACCATCAGCTATTTCAAAAGTTACGTACGACCCAGCGAAAATTTTAGGGCTAAATTCGGGAATTATTAAAGAAGGTTTAGATGCAGATATATGTATCTTTAGAAAAAATAAATGGAAATTTACTATTGATAAAAATTTAAGCTCAGGTGAAAATTCTCCATTTTTTGGAAGAGAGTTTAATAATCGAGTGGAAAAAACAATATGTAGAGGAAAAATAGTCTTTGATATCAATGAGTTAAATTTATGAGAAAAGATTGTATATTTGTAGAAGAATCAAAAATTATTGATCACCAACATTATGATGATGATATAGGTATCCTTCGTTTAGAGAGTCTTAAATGTTCAGAAAGTGCATTGCCAGGTAGTTTTATTCATCTTAAATGCAATGAAGAACTTCTTATGAGAAGACCATTTTCTATTATGAAAACAAAAAAAGGTGAGTGGATAGAGGTCTTATACAAGAGTTTAGGTCTTGGTACGCAAGCATTAGAGAATTTAAAAAAGGGAGACCAGGTAAACTTTATGGGACCAATCGGAAAGGGTTTTGAAATAGTAGAAGAAAAGAGAACTCCAGTTTTAATTGGTGGAGGAATTGGTATACCTCCTTTAATATTCTTGCTTGATGAAATTAAAAAAAATAAATCAATGAAACCATTTGTTTTTTTTGGTTCAGAAACAAAACTTCCCTTTAAATACTCGCCTTCTAAAATATTAATAAAGGGCCTGCCATCTCATATTATTGCTTCAGTAGATTTTATTGAGGCTAATAATATCCCTTCAAGACTTTCATCAACAAAAGATTTCCCTGGTTTCCATCAGGGGTATATCCATGAACTAGTTGAAATATGGCTAAAATCTTTAGATAAAAATAAGATAGAAGAATTATCTATATATTCATGTGGTCCAAAACCTATGCTAAGAGAAATTTCATATCTGGCCAAACAGCATAATATTCCTTGCCAAATTTCTGTTGAGGAACATATGGCATGCGCTGTTGGAGGCTGCGCAGGATGTATTATAAAAGTTAAGGAAAATGAAAGAATTTCTGCGAAAAGAGTTTGTGTTGACGGACCAGTTTTTGACGCTGCAACAATTTACTATGAGTAACATCTGTGAAAATATATTAAGACTAAAAGAAAAAATTAATCTCTATGAAGAAAAGTATGGAAGAGAGATAAACAGCGTTAAGTTACTAGCTGTGAGTAAAACACATGGAAAAGATATAATTATAGACGCTGAAAAGTGTGGGCAGAAAGATTTTGGTGAGAATTATTTAAAGGAATCTATTGAAAAAATTAATCAGCTTAGAGAATATGCCTTGTCATGGCACTATATAGGGAATATACAGAGCAATAAAATTAAATCTATAGCAGAAAATTTTGATTGGGTTCATAGTATTGATAGTATTCGATCTTTACAAAAGTTATCTAAATATAGACCAGAGAATTATGGAAGTATTAATGTTTGTCTTCAGGTAAATATTGATGATGAAAAAAGTAAGTCAGGTGTTAAAATTAATGAGATAGATGATTTTTTTAAAGAAGCAGGTAATTTGAAAAGCGTAAATTTGAGAGGTCTAATGGCAATACCAAAGCAATCAAAGGAATACAGTTTACAAGTTGAAAAATTTCAAATTCTTAGAGATTGTTTTGACAATTTATTAAATAAGGGTTTTTCAGTTGATACTTTGTCTATGGGCATGAGTAATGACTTTGAAGCTGCTATAAAATGTGGAGCAACAATTGTTCGAGTTGGAACTGCAATTTTTGGAGAGCGTTTTAAATGAGAAAGTTTAGTAAAAAAATAGCTTTTATTGGTTATGGAAATATGGCTTCTTCTATTATTGAGGGCTTTACTGCCTCCAAAGTGATAAAAAAAAGCAATATATTTGTTTTTGAGAAAAGAAGAGTGAAGGCGGGTGATAATATACTGAAGTCACACCTACTGAAACCCAATCAAAATTTTAAAACATTATTTGATATTGTATTTTTGTGTGTTAAACCTCAGGACCTTAAATTAGCAATTAAAGAAAATTCTGGAGTATTTCGTGATGGTCAAATTATTATATCAATTGTCGCAGGTGTTAGCACAAATGACATCAAAAGCTATATAGATAAAAATGTTTATGTGATCAGGACAATGCCAAATCTTTCTGCAAAAATACATGAATGTATAACAGTTATTTTTTATTCACGTAATACGCCAAAAAATTTTAAAAGACTTGTTGATCAAATGTTTTCATTGATAGGCATTACAATAAAAGTTAATAAGGAAGATCAAATTAATAATTACACTGCACTTACTGGAAGTGGTCCGGCCTATATATATTATTTTTTTGAAGCCTTAGAAAACTCATGTAAGAAACTTGGAATAAAAAATTCCAATAATAGAGATATAATTTATAAAATGTTAATTGGTAGCTTAGAGCTGTTAAAGAAAAAGGATGGAGGTATTATCTCCCCAGAAAAAATGAGAAGATTAATTACGTCAAAGGGTGGAACCACTGAGAGTGCTATCAATCAATTAAAGAGAAATAAATTTAATCAAATAATTAATAGTGCTATTCAGACAGCACATAAGAAATCATTAGATCTTGGTAAAAAAATAAAATAATGGCAAGCTCATTTTCAGGTTTAGGTATTGAAATATCAATATTTCTTGTTTCATTTTTAATTCTAATTTTTAAATTAAGATTATTGATGTCTCTATTTAGGGTAGATTACTATAACCCAATAACGCAGTTTGTAATAAAATTTACGAAGCCATTTATCCTATTTTTATTTTTCTTACCAAGAATTAAGTCTTTCGAGACATCTAGTTTTATTTTACTAACCTCACTATATTTTTTAGAATCCTTTTTAAATGATCATAAGGATGGGAGTTTATTTATTTATAGTAGTGAGATAATTCCTGCATTAAAAGATTGTATATTTGGGATATTAAATACACTTGTAGTAATTTTTATTATTCTCGCAGTTTCTAGTTGGTTTATGCCTTTAGGGCATGGAACAAGAAATCCTGTGATAAATTTAGTTTATGAAATAACTAATCCAATTTTGTATAAAATACGTAGCATTATCCCCGCAACATTTGGTGTCATTGATTTTTCAGTTGCAATTGCAATATTTATAATTTTAATTTTGAAAAATATAATAAATATTTTGATTTAAAGAATTGAATTTATTTTTAAATTACTATATCCTTAAAACTAACACCGATTTGAAATCAGCTTGCGGGTGTAATAATGACAGCTAAAGCGAATAAAGAACCAGCCTCAGCTAAATTTTTATATCCCTAAAATTTTTTTCAAATAGGAATTTTTTTAGGAGATATAATGTTAGACGATAGTACTAGAGAATCCGTAGGAATAGTTAAGCCTCAAATTGCTAGATTTAGCGATAGGCTTAATCTTGATTGTGGAAAAAGCATAAGTGATATTTCATTAACTTATGAAACATATGGAGAGCTCAATAAAAATAAAGATAATGCGATTTTAATTTGTCATGCCTTGTCTGGTGACCACCATGCGGCAGGATATCACAGTAAAGAAGATAAGAAACCAGGATGGTGGGATGTATGTATTGGCCCAGGGAAACCATTTGATACTAATAAATTTTTTGTTGTATGTCCTAATAATTTAGGTGGTTGTAAAGGGTCAACGGGGCCAAATACTATAAATAAAGATACAGGTAAATTATACGGTCCAGATTTCCCAATAGTAACAGTAAACGATTGGGTAAATAGTCAATTAATGCTTGCTGATTATTTAGGTATAAGTGAGTGGGCATGTGTTATTGGAGGAAGTTTAGGTGGTATGCAGGCCCTACAATGGACAATAAGTTATCCTAATAGAATAAGGAATGTTATTGCTATAGCTGCTGCAGCAAAACTTTCTGCGCAGAATATTGCATTTAATGAAGTTGCTAGACAATCAATAATTACAGACCCAGATTTTCATCAAGGATTTTATTATGATTATGACACTGTACCCAAAAGAGGACTTAGTATTGCAAGAATGCTAGGTCATATAACATATCTTTCTGACGATTCTATGAGAACGAAATTTGGCAGGGATCTAAAAGAGGGAAAACTTAACTTTGGCTATGATGTTGATTTTCAAGTTGAGAGTTATCTAAGATATCAAGGACAGTCATTTGTAGATAAATTTGATGCTAATACATATTTACTTATGACAAAAGCTTTAGATTATTTTGATCCTGCTAGCGATTTTGGCGGAGATTTATCAAAATCATTTAAAGAATCAAAAAGCAGATATTTAATCTTATCTTTTTCTAGCGATTGGAGATTTTCTTCTGCACGTTCACATGAGATTGTTAAAGCCCTATTAAGTGCAAATAAAGATGTTTCCTATGCAGAAATTGAGGCGGATCAAGGACACGATGCTTTTTTAATGCCTGTTCCTGAGTATTTATCAATACTAAAAAATTTTATGGATAAAATATTATGATTAGAGAAGACTTTAAGATTATTATGAACTGGCTAGAAGGAGGCTCTAAAGTATTAGATCTTGGTTGTGGGGAAGGAGATCTAATATCTCATCTCACGGATGAAAAGAATATTTCTGGATATGGTATTGAAAAAGATATCAACAAAATCAATAGAAGCATAAATAAAGGAATTAATGTTATCCATGCTGATTTTAATGAGATGCTAAAAGAATACTTTGATGATGATTTTTTTGATTATGCAATTATGACTCAAACTCTTCAAGAAAATAAAAATCCAGATAAACTTATAAGAGAGATGCTTAGAGTTGCTAAGTACGCTATAGTAACTTTTCCTAATATGGGTCACTGGCAAAATAGACTACATCTTTCTTTTAAGGGAGAAATGCCTATATCTAAAGTATTACCAAATAATTGGTATGATACCCCTAATATTCACCTTTGTACTTTTAAGGATTTTGAAAATTTATGTTTTAAACAGGGTATTAAGATTTTAGAGAAAAAAGTATTAAATAGGTTTTATAGGGCAGGAATTCTATCTAAAGTTTCTCCAAACTTTTTTGGAGAGATTGCCTTATATAAATTTACTAAGAAATCTTAGCATCTATAAAATCTTTATGTGTTAGATGAAGTAGTTGAGATATTTTTCTTATTCTATGCTCTTCGTATTTATCAATGATATTGTCAGCTCTAGCAACTTTCCACGCTTCTTTTATCAAATTTCTTTTTTCATCTCTAGAAAACTTATCATTAATTTCCTTTATATATGGTCTCAAGCAATTAATGTCTTTATGCCTATTTTTAGAAATTGATATCAGCCAGTGTGCTTTATTATCAGAGATATTAAAATTTGACTTCAAGGAATCAAGAATCACTTGTTCTTCATGGTTGTTAATATTAAAGTCTGCATAGCTAACTTCGATAAGTAATATTGCACAGGCAATATTTATATCTTCTAATTCTACATCCTTATTTTTCATTTTATTATTAGAAAATAATGATTTTATTTTTTTAAACATTATTAATATATATAGTGTATATTTGATTATATGCTATTCTACGCATTTAAATTATTTTGACTATAAATTTTTATGAATCCATATACAAAAGATGAGCTTCTACTTATCACTAAAAGCATTATGAAAATACTAGATAATTGGGAATTAAATTCTTTTCAAATTATCTCTATATTAGGTTTACCTGAAAAAACACCAAAAAGGAATTTAAATAAATATAGAAATAATTTATCATTCCCATATGAAAAGGAAGTATTTGAAAGACTTGAACATATAATTGGAATATCAGACGCATTAAGAACAACTTTCCCTAGGAATCAACACATGGCTTCGGGGTGGCTTAAAACTGAGCATAGACGTTTTAACAATAAACCGCCTATTGAAGTAATAATACATGAAGGTTTAAATGGTCTTAAAAAAATTAGGAGTGAGTTAGATTGCACTTTTGCTTGGGATACAACAACTGGATAAGATAAATGAAAAAATTATATATAATAAAGCGCTCTAAAATGCATGGAAAAGGTCTTTTTGCTAAATGTGATATAGAAGAGGGAACTAAAGTTGTCCAATATAGAGGAAAAAAAATAACAAAATCTCAATCGGATAAAATTGCAGAAAATCAAATTAATAAAGCATCTAAAAAATCAAGTCTAGGGCAAGTTTATATTTTTACACTTAATAAAAAGCACGACATTGATGGTAATTATTCATACAATACAGCAAGGTTAATAAATCATTCATGTTTCCCTAATTGTGAAACAGACATAGTTAGGGGAAAGATTTGGATAATTTCAACTAGGAAGATAAAAAAGGGGGAAGAAATAACCTATGACTATGGGTTTGAATTTGATAAGGATGATTTTGAAGATCATATATGTAAGTGTGGTTCGAAAAATTGTATAGGATATATTGTTATTTCTACTAGTTGGAAAAAACTTGCAAAACACCTAAAAAAGAATGGAAAGATTAGAGAGGCAAAGAAAGTAATTAGAGGTTTAATTTATAGTGAGTTCAGAGATATTTGACACATTTGTAAATTCACTACTAGCCCTTTCTTCCTTTGTTGAATCTGGATGAGTTATTTCAATCAAGTATTTAATTCCATATGTTTTTGCGTATTTTAAGACATTAATATTATCATCAATGAGAATACTATTCTCTTTTAAGAAGATGTTTTCTAATTCAAGTTTTTTCCAAAACTCATCAGATTCCTTTGGTGTCTTATAATCATGAGATGAAATAACATAGTCAAAAAACTCCCACAACTTAGTCTCATTTAGCTTAATATTTATAGTATCTCTATGAGCATTAGTTAACAATATAATGTTCTTATTCTCTTTCCTAAGTGATTCTAAGAAGAGTTTTGTTTTTGGAAATATTTTTATATTTGACTTGTACTTATAATTTATTTCTTTAAGGTTTATCTTAAGGTAGTCACTCCAGTAATCTGTACAGTACCAATCTAGTGTTCCTACCATGCTTTTATATTTTTTACTAAGTTTTTCTATCACAAATTTTAACTCTATATTATGTTTTTTTGCGTATTCATAGGGTACAAATTCATACCAGAACCTTGAGTCAAATGACAAATCAAGTAAGGTACCGTCCATATCCAAAAAAACAGTTTGAATCTTTTCCCAATTCATATAGCCTAATATGTTATATTTAAAACTTATAATAAATGATAGTTAATTTAAAAAATAATATATTATTTTTCCACCTAATACTGCAAGTTTTGCTTGTAGGCCTTATTTTAGGTCTTTTTAGAACTGTAATTCCTGCATTAGCAGAGGTTGATTTTGGTGTCCCAAAAGGATCATTTATCCTATTATCGACTTTTGTGATGAGCTTTGGTTTAGTGAAAGGAGTGTCTAACTATTATGCTGGGACATTCTCTGATCGATTTAACAGAAAAATAGTATTGGTAGCTGGTTGGATTTTAGCTATCCCAGCCCCATTACTTATATTCTATGCTGAAAATTGGTATTACATTATTTTAGCAACTTCAATAATAGGAATTCACCAAGGACTTACTTGGTCAGTAACTCAGATTTCAAGTGTAGATATTACAGAGCAACAAAGTAGAGGATTTGCTGTTGGTTTAAATGAATTTGGAGGATATGTTGGTGTAGCTTTTGGAGGGATTTTAGTAAGTTATTTAACCGATTTGTATGATGTTAGAACCGCATCATTAATCTTTAGTTATTTTATTATTTTTATAGCATTACTACTTATTACTTTTTTTGTTAATGATACTAAAAAATATATTAATGAGGAGAATACGAAATATAAGGTAGATAAGACGTATATAAAAGATGTTTTTTTCAAGGTTTCATGGAAAGATAAGAGGTTGTTTTCCTATTGTCAGTCTGGACATATTGAAAAATATATTGATACAGCGGTGTGGATATTTTTTCCAGTGTATTTATATAAAATTGGTATGCCAATATTAGAGATCAGTTACATAGTTGGTATTTATACAGTGACCTGGGGGGTCTTACAGATTTTTACTGGATTATATTCGGATTATGTCGGTAGGGATAAGTTAATTATTTTTGGAATGGTTATTTGCTCTATTATTATTGCTATATGTCCTATTTATGATTCTTTTTTGTGGTGGAGTATTAATTCTTTTATTTTAGGAGTAGGTATGGCAATGTTATACCCATCAATAAGCTCTGCAGTAAATGATAATTCTAATGAAGAATGGAGAGCAACTGCAATCGGAGTATATAGATTTTGGAGAGATACAGGTTATGCTTCTGGAGCAATACTTATTGGAATATTCTCTTCTATATATACAATTGAGAGTAGTTTTTATTTTGTCTCAGTAATTATGCTTATTTCGGTTATTGTTTTAATTAATTATAATCGTGGTGGCCAGGGGCAGAATTGAACTGCCGACACGAGGATTTTCAGTCCACTGCTCTACCAACTGAGCTACCTGGCCTTATTTTATAGAAACCGAGAGTATACACTAAACAAGTAACCATATAGATAAAAATTTATTCAGGTTTATACTGCTCTGGGACACTTGAACCTTCACCAAAAAAGAACTTTTCCATTTCATCTTCTAAAAATTTTCTTGCTTTTGGTTCAAAGGGTGTTAGACGGTATTCGTTAATTAACATTGTTTGATGTTTTAGCCATAAAGCCCACGCCTCTTTCGAAACGTTATCATAAATTTTTTTTCCTAATTCCCCAGGATAAGTGGGATTATCTAGGCCTTCAGCTTCTTTATCTAGTTTTATGCATTTTACTGTTCTCATATTAACTCCTGTCCAGTATTTTTAGTAATACATTTATTTCTAACAGGGCAATTACTACATAGTGGTTTAGCCTTTTTACAAATTGTTGCTCCTAAATCCATTATTGCCTGTGTAAAAATATCATTTTTCTTATTTGGAAGTAAATTGTTTGATATTTCCCACAACTGTTTTTCTTTTATACTATCTTTACTAAACCCTTCAAACCTTATAATTACTCTTTTTACATTACCATCTAAGATTGGATATTTTTTATTATATGCAATTGACATTATTGCACCAGCTGTAGATTTTCCAATCCCTGGTAATTCTATCAACTTTTCATAACTCTTAGGGAAAATATTATTAAAATTTTTTTTAATTATTTGAGAAGTCTTATATATATTTTCTGCTCTTCTATAATAGCCAAGACCTTCCCAATGTTTCATAACTTTCTTTAATGTAGTATTAGATAATGTTTTAAGATTTGGATAAGACTTCATAAATCTTAAATAATATGGAATCACAACACTTACTTGGGTCTGTTGTAACATTATCTCAGAAATCCAGACTCTATAAGGATTAATTCTTTTTTGCCAGGGTAGGTTATGCCTCCCATATTTTTTATGCCAGATGAGGAGTCTTTTAGAGAAGTAATTTTTATCTTTCCCATTTTCCAGTTTTACCACCATCCTTTAGATTTAGCATTATATTTTTTATAATCATTCCTCTATCCATAGACTTACACATATCATAAATTGTAAGTAATGATATATTAACAGCAGTTAGTGCCTCCATTTCGACACCAGTTTTACCCTCTGTTTTTACTGTTGCAGTACATAATATTGTTAAATCATTTTCTTTAATTTCAAAATCAATTTCAACAGATGTAAGATTAATGTTATGACATAATGGTATTAAATCAGACGTTTTTTTAGTTGCCATAATCCCGGCTACTCTAGCAATACCAAGAACATCTCCCTTCTTGTGAGATATATTCTTAATTTTTTCTAATACCTCTTGTGAAATTTTAATTTCTCCGGAAGCAATAGCAATTCTTTGCGATATTGGCTTTTCCTCAATATCAACCATATGAGCTTCCCCAGATCTGTTGAAGTGCGTAAATTTTTTATTCATAATGTAATATTAATCTAAAGAGGGATATTAGTAAATTTATGAAGGTAAAAGTTGTTTATTTAGCCAGACTTTCAGAAGATATTAAAAAGTCTGAAGAATATATTGATATTAAGGAGGGGACCAAGATATCTGGCCTATATGATTTTCTTGGGCTAAGTGTTTATGGATATGATATTTTCGCTGCCCAAAATGCCGTTCACGCAAGTTTTGATTCAATAATTAAAGATAGTGACGAGATAGCTTTTTTCCCAACAATAACTGGTGGATAGCTATTTTAATAATATAAATGCTGTCCTATTGCCTCGAAGGAGATGTAGTAATAGTTCTGAATCATTACTACCGGCAACAAGCTCAAGATCCTTAATTTTTTTAACAGGAACATTATTAATAGACAGGATGATATCATTCGCTCTTATACCAGAATTATATGCTTTCGTGTTTTTTCTAATTTTAATAATCTTTATACCTTCTACTCTATTATACTCTGGCATATTTCTAGTTATTTCTGAAAATTGCATCCCATTTAAACGTTGATTTATTTTTAAATTACTCTTTTTTGCAACCTTAGTTTCAACCATCTCTAGAACTATATTTTTTATAATCTTATTGCTAATTACTTTTAACTTAATCTTAGTTCCAACTTCAGTTAAACCAATCTCGTTTTTTAATGCTAATGAGTTTTTTATCTTCTTACCATTCATCTCAATTACTATATCCCCAACCTTGAGACCATGCTTCTCTGCAATTGATCCTTTTTCTACTTCAATTATTATGGCACCTTTTTTTTCTTTTATTCCGAATCCTTTTGCTAGATCTTCTGTAAGATCTTGTGCAGCTACACCGAGTATTCCTCTTTTCACATGTCCAAATTTTATTAATTGTTCTGTTACACTAAGAGCCATGTTGACTGGTATTGCTAGACCAATTCCAACACTTCCTGCTGAGGAACCTCTCGCACCTATTATTGCAGTATTTATTCCTACAAGTTCTCCATTTAAGTTAACTAAAGCACCTCCAGAGTTTCCAGGATTAATTGAAGCATCTGTTTGTATAAAATTTTCATAGGCTTCAATGCCAAGACCTGATCTACCTAAGGCACTAACTATTCCTGAAGTTACAGTTTGTCCAATACCAAAAGGATTTCCAATAGCTACGACAAAGTCCCCTACTCTTAAATCATCAGAATTTGCAAATTTCAAGGACATTAGATTGTCAGCTTCAATTTTTATAATAGCAATATCTGTGGCGGAATCATTACCAACAACTTTTGCCTTATATTCTCTTCCATCACTTAGCCTAACTTTAATATCTGTTGCTTTTGCAATAACATGATTATTTGTAATAATTAAACCCTTATCTTTATTAATTATAACTCCTGATCCTAAACCGGCTCTATTCCTCTCTTTTTTCTTTTTATGGCTTGGCATATTAAAAAATTTTCTAAAAAATGGGTCATCACGAAAAGGATTCTGTTGTTTTTGTTTTACATTTCTCAAGGTGTATATATTTACTACAGCTGGAGTTACTTTTTCTAGCATAGGAGCAAGAGAAGGCATTTCTGATTTGAATAGCGATGTAATATCAGCATTTACCCCCAAAGGCAATGAGAGCACTAAAGCAAAAGATATCTTCTTAATTAAATTAAACATTAAAAATTTCTACTACAGCCGCTAAAATTAGATTGGATTATAACAAAATATCATACATTATACACTTTAAGAAATATCAAACTTTATTTTCGAACTTTCCTAGATCTATATTCTTTTTAACATTGTCGTGATTAAATACTATTCCATTTATTGCTATATATACTCCAAAATCAAGAATCGATACTGCGGAAAGAGCAAAACCTATATTGAAAGTAGCGTCAGAATTTTTAAATCTCGCAGGTTGCATTGAACCTGTAAGGACTATAGTTTTATTATCTATATCACTCAGGAACTTTGCAGTTTCAACCATGGTATCTGTTCCGTGCGTTATAAGAATCCTACTAGATTCGCATTTTTTTACCTCATCCTTTATTATTTTTCTTTCACTTTCAGTAATATCTAAGCTATCTTTTTTTAATATAGATAATATTTCGTAGTCAGTTGTTACATTCCCTTCTTCAAGGATAGATCCAACACAAGTATCACCTATTTTGTAATCGCTATTTGCATCAAAATAAATTTTGTCAAAAGTTCCACCAGTTGTAAGTATAGTAATTTTCATAGTTAATTTGCCCCTAAGAACTGCTATGGTAGTATGTGATTATGTAATTCTTCATAAAAATAACAAAGAATCAAATATTTTTTATTTATGTACAAATTCAAGGGCTTATCTTATGAGAAAAAATGGAAGACAAAACAATGAAACACGAAAAATCAATATTATTAAGAATTTCATATCACATCCAGAGGGGTCAGTTTTAATAGAATTTGGAGAAACTAAGGTAGTCTGCAATGCAACTATTGAAACTAAAGTACCAAATTTCTTAAAAGGGCAAAATTCTGGTTGGGTTACTGCAGAGTATGGGATGCTCCCTAGATCGACAAATGAAAGGATGTATAGAGAAGCTAAAAATAGACAAAGCGGAAGAACGATGGAAATACAGAGATTAGTAGGCAGATCTCTAAGGTCAGCACTTAATTTAGATAAATTAGGCGAAATTACAATAACAGTTGATTGCGATGTTATTCAAGCAGATGGTGGCACGAGAACAGCCTCAATTACAGGAGGCTTTGTTGCATTATGCTTATCTATAATTAATAGCCCATCATTAGGTATAGATTTTCAGGA
>MDSZ01027558.1_pt1 | contig 20151 bp, 19 predicted proteins | sample 811201 | NCBI WGS metagenome assembly MDSZ01 (sample SAMN05326647, study PRJNA326480) | marine metagenome | isolation source: seawater | place: Indian Ocean: North | collected 2010 | reverse complement strand
TTAATAATATATCTGATTCTTTTTGTAATAAATAAATTTTATTAAATATGGCCTCACTGTTTTTATCAATGTTTAAAAAATCTCCACAAAAATGTTCTGGTAAAAAATCTTTTGTAAAAAAAGAGTAATTATTTTTTATAATTTCTACATGATTTTTGTTTGCAACACTTAATCTCATTTCTTTTAAACTATTTGTATATGGAGGATAAAAATCTACATAATATATCTCTCCTTTTTTATTAAACACAAAGTTTTTAGGATGTGGATCAAAATAAATATTATTTTTCATGGCTTTTTTTAAAATTTGAACCATCATGATAATATGATGCTTAAAACTATCAAACCTTGAAATATTAAAACCTAATTCAATAATGTTTTTTCCACAATTTTTTGTTTCATAAACAATGAATTCTTCCTCTATATAAGACTGAACTATATCTGGTGTTGGAATTTTAGATCTTTTTAATAACAATATATATTTATCTATCAATTTTTTAAGTTTTTTTGTTGATAAAGGTATTTGGGTATTTTTTTTATATTTTTTTTTAATAGTGTTGTTTAACCTATTGTATACCAAACTTGTGGATATAACTGAAAATCTTTTTAAATCCAATTTTTATTCCTGCAGTAACTTTTCACTTATCATTAAATTAATAGTTCTCTCAAAAAAATCATAAGAATTATTTATATCATTCAATATTGTATACCTATTTTTTTTAATTCCCTCATTTAAAGACATTGATAAAGCACTTATAATTGAGTTTTTATTCAAATTTAAATTTGAAATCGAATTTGAGATTTTAAATTTTTGTAATAAACTTTGAACTTTATCAATATCCTTATTACGTATATAGCTAAATATTAAGACCCCTAATGCAACATTCTCACCATGCAAAGGAGGGTCTGATACTTCATTTTCTATACATTTTGCAAATAAATGTTCAGCCCCAGATGCTGGCGCACTTCCAACCCAATCAGTTATATTACACAGCAAACATTGAATGAAGACATAATCTTCTATCCATTCTTTTAATGGTTTTTTAATGTCTATTTTTTCTAAAGTAGAAATTATAAAATCTATACTTTTATCAACAAAAACACTATATCTTTCTTTGCCTCTTTTGGAGCTTTGTTTCCAATCATGTCTGGCATTAATAAAAGCCATTAGATCTCCAAAACCAGACAATATAAGCCTACTATTTTTTTTAAATAGATTATCAAGAATGGTTAAATCTAATAAAGACAAATGAGATGACTCTCCATCTATTGTAGTTTTAAATCCCAACTCTTTAATTGGAGATAATGCATGAATTTTGGGAGATGCATAAACATGTGTTGCAAGACTTGAGGGAATAGAAATTAACTTAATATTAGCTTTTAATGAGATAAATTTTGAAAAATCTAATGTCTTCCCACCTCCAAATGCCAGTAAATGAGAATATTTACCTGCGCTGACTTCTTGAATAATATTTTTAAGATTTTTTCCAGATTTTATTTCATCAATATAACAAATTTGTTTTTCATTAATTAAAAAATTATAATGCATATTAACAAATTCGAGTGCTCTTCTATCAGCAACAATAAAAGCATCCTTACTTAAATTTTGTACTTTACCAACTAATGAGTCTACAATTAAAGTGCTATCGGAAATAAACTTATTTTCTTTAGTTGAAAGAAATGAATAATGTTGCATTAATTCATCTGTTTTTTGATTACGAGGACTATAAAAAGATCTCTTATAAAAATCTTTAAAATCGAGATTTACTTCGGAAATATTTTTATTTGAAAAATTATTAAAATAGTCTTTTAACCTGGATTGTTTGTTCAATGAATTTAACATTTTATATCTTTACAAAAAATTTGAAAAAAAATATTTAAATCAAAAAAAATAATTTTTATCTTAATTAAAAATTTTAAAGAACTTAAATTTTTAATATAATTCATTTATTGATAATAACCGATTTTTAATAATATCTTTTAAAATTATTTGACCATTTTCATTTAAATGATCAGTACAATTAAAATAATTTTTAATTTCCAGTTTTTTTGACATACCCTCTGATTGCAAAATACTTGAAAATTTTACTCCAAATTGCTTTAGATAGTTTTCAAGTTCTTTATCTAAGTTATTTTGGGCATTTGGATTTGACTCAAAATAAATCAGATCTTTTTTTGAAGGCATAGTAAATACAATCAGTTTGATGTTTTTTTCTAAAAGAGCTTGATGAGTATTAAATAGATTTTTTTTAAATATCTCATAAATATCTTTTGGATATTTTTCGTAAAAAGAAATATAACCATTTGTATTTTTATTATTAAGGTGATTAATTTTTTCACTAAATAGAGAAGAAGTAATTTGTTGTTTTAAATATCTTAAAAATTTATATGAGTAAGTAAAATTATCCAAAATATCCTTTAATTTTATTTGATCAATTTTAAAATTTTGATAATCCTCGTTAAAATAAATTATTTTATCTAAAGTTGGATCAAAATATGGTCTATATTTTTTATAATGAAATAGTTTTCCATATTCTAAAGAATCATCTTTAAAATCTGAAGCTGGATTTAAAAACAAAATTACTCTGTCAAATTCAATTTTTTTTAATAAGTCTTTTATCAATATTAAATATTGAGTAGATCCAAAATATCCGGAAGTAGAAAAATTTAGATATTTGATATCATAATAACTTTCTTTTTCCATCAAATACGAAAAGTTTTTATCATTATCAACTCCATAACCTTCTATGTAAGAGTCACCAATAATTAAAGTTCTATTTTTACCAGTTAGATTTCTGTTTTTATCTTTAGCGCCAAAATTATTAAAATTATATTCTGCAGAAAAACATTCCGTATCGTGCATGAATTTACTATTTTCTTTGTGCCAAACTCCATAGATCTCGTGATTAATCCAGTGTTGTGTTTGTTTTTTAGACAGAGAATAATTTGGCGAACTACAAAAATCAAATATTTCGCACATTGATAAAGAAAAAATTTCAAAAATTAGAATATTAGTAAAAACAAAAATTAATAAAAATTTAATTTTTTTCATATTTTGGTCTTAAGGATAAAATCGGTTTTTCAAAAAAATAAAATACTAAAGTTGAAATCATAAATAAAACAAAGCAATATTGAAATAAATTTAAATATAAATTATTTTGTGAGTTAACAATATAAATTAAAGGAAGATGTAATAAGTATATAGAATATGTTTGATTTGCAAAAAGTTGAAATATTTTGTTAAAATAAAATCCAAAATTAATTTTATAAAAAAGTAATAAAGTAAATATTGCAATTACTTTAATTAAGTTTAAAAATAAAATTTTGATATAGAAAGTGTCTAAACTATACAATTCGAATTTGTAATAGTAATAATAAATAAATATTAAAATCAATAATGATACTAAAATGTATTTAATTTTGATTTTTTTTTCTACAAAAAATATTGCTAAAAGAAAACCGCACAAAATAGAATCAATTCGTAAAAAAGTTCCAGTTCTATAGAAATTATTATCTACAAAAAAACTAAAGAAAATTACAATTATGGAAAGAATAATAAATAAATTAATTGAATTTTTTTTATAATTTTTCTCATCAAAAAATAAGTAAATTATTAATGGGAAGATCAAATAAAAATATTCCTCAACTGCTAATGACCAAGCAACAGCAAAATAGTCATTTTCAAGAAGATTTGGCAACGATTTATTAAGAAAAAACAAATAAAAAAAAAAATCTTTATTAAAAAGATTATTAGTTATTATTGAGACTATTATTAGCGAAAGAAAGTATAATGGGATAGTTCTTAACCATCTTCTTTGGAAAAAAGTCATTATAAATTTTTTTTCTTTTATTATTTTCATTAATTGTGGTGCTAAAACAAAACCACTCAAAATAAAAAAAAATTCAACAAATAGAATTGATATATATTCAAAATAGTGAGCTTTATTAACTAGCCACTGATAATGGCATATGGCTACTATATAACCACAAATACCTCTCAATAAATCTAATCCTTGTATATGATTTTTGTCTACTACCATTTAAAATTCATATTCCAAGAATACAGATACATCAATTTTCAAAACAAGGAAAATTAGAATAATTACAATTGATAACACTACTGGTAAAATTAATATTAAATATTTTTTATTTGTTTCAAAAAATTTAAAAATATTTTTCATAATTTATTCCTTTATCATTATTAGTCAGATATATAAATTTGTTCTTAATAGTAAAATAAAAGATCAAAAATTAGCTAATTTGCTTGTACTTTATAATTAGACTTTTTATATATTTATATTATTAGATATATTTTCTTATTTATTAACAATCGTATTTATATGGAAAAACCAATAATTTTTATAATCGTTGATAGTGTCAGATCATTTAAAACTGGTTTAGATGACAGAGATAAGCTGGACGCCATGGATAAATTTGGTGAAGATTCTGTAGAATTTAGGAATGCTTTTTGTTCAGCTCCAAGCAGCATTATGTCTGCTTCATCAATGTTTACTGGAGTAACATCTGCTTATATTGCAAGAAACTATAATGATTGGCAATTTAATGAAAATAGCTCGATAATTTCATTGCAATCAATATTAAAGAATAGAGGGTATGAAATTTTTTCAATTGATAATTCAAAAGAAAGCAGAGAAATGAATCAGGCATTAATAATGCCTTTGAAAAAAAAATATTTTCCTAAAGGATTCTCTCATGCTGATTTTTGGACCAACAGGGATATGAACCACATACTTGATAATCTATTTACTATTCACAAACCGCAAAGAAAATCTTTTTTTATGTTATGGTTTGATTGCAGAGAAGATCCGTTAACTTCGCATTATATAGATGAATGTATAAATATTTTTAAAAAAAATAATTTTTATGATGATAGTATTATTTTTCTTACAGCCGATCATGGGTATCCTGATCCAAGATCTGGTTTAACAAAGAGAACCATGAAAGGTATTGGTCATGATATGATATTGACAGATGATAATATTAAAATTCCATTTTATTTAAAATACCCAAAGGTAATTCCAAAAAAAATTGACTCAATAGTTAGTAATGTTGACTGTACCCCTACAATTTTAGATCTACTCGAGATAGATAAAAATGAGTTGAGTGAATTATCTGAAGGAAAATCTTTATTAAAAATAATCAAAGATGAAGCTGAAGGTGTTATCGATGATAGAATTATTAGAATAGATACAAGATTATTTGCTCAAAATAATAGAGTAGTAGCACTAAGGTCAAATAAATATAAATTTGTATATTATAAAGATCAAAAAAAATATGAACTATATGATCTTATAAAAGATAAATATGAAACTTCACCTCTTGACCTTTATGATAAAAAAAATAAAGAAATTTCAGATAAATTTTTATTACGATTTAATAATTATGAGAAAAAAATAAATAATCATCATGAAACACAAATAATTAAAAATTTAGATAAAATTAAAAAACTTGTTAAATCCTCAGATAGTTTATTTATTATGAGTAAAATACCAAAAGAACTTTTGAAAGTAATTGCGAAAAATTTAAAAGTCATGAACTCACAATTAAGAATTTATTATCCTAAGATATTTGGTGATAAAATACCTAATATAGAGCTATATGAAAAAAATGATAATAATAAATATTATTTCGATTATATTTTATCCATAAAAGAAAAAACATTTTTTTCATTTACTTCATTTAATTTTTTAAAAGATAAATCAATTAAGTACAACAAAATATTATATTTTGATTTTAACATGAAAAGATACAATCAATTTATTAGTAAATGGTTTTGGCCATTATGGAAATACAGATTAAACAGAAATTTTTACAAAGATGAACCAAAATTAATCCTGTTAGATATGTTAAAAATTTTAAAAACAATTTTTAAAAAGTATTTTCGTAAAAAAGAGGACAAATTTGACGTATTTCAAGCAAAACAATTAAGGGATAGAGCATTATTAAATGAAAAAAAAAAGTAGATTTGATATTCCAAATTTTAAATTTCCATTATTTAAAATTTATTGTCCAAAAAAAATTGGACATAAAATTGAAAAAGCTATGAAGGCGGGCGAAGTAACTGAGGGTAGATTTTCTGAATATTTTGAAAAGAAATTTTCAAAAACCTTTAATTTAGATCATAAAAAATGCGTGCTACTAAATAGTGGAACATCAGCTCTTACACTTGCTTACAGACTTATGAATTTAAAAAAAGATGATGAGGTAATTTCCTCTCCTATGACTTGTCCAGCAACTAATGAACCTCTCTTCAACTCGAATGTAAAAGTTAAGTTTGCAGATATAGATAAATTTACTGGTAATTTAAATCTTGAAAATGTTAAAAAATTAATCAATAAGAAAACCAAAGCTATTATAGTAGTGCATTGGGGAGGACAACCAATGGATTTAGATGGCCTAAAAAAAATTATTAAAAATAAAGACATTAAAATAATTGAAGATGCTGCTCACGCATTGGGAGCAAAATTTAATAAAAAATATATTGGTAATCATAGTGATTTTGTTTGTTTTTCATTCCAAGCCATAAAACATATGACCACAGGAGATGGTGGCATGCTAGTATGCAAAAAACTTAAAGATGCAAATCTAGCGAGAAAGTTAAGATGGTTTGGAATAAGTAGAAACTATATTGGTAATAAATGGAAGCAAGATATCAAGGTTTCAGGTTATAAATTTCATTTAAACAACTTAGCCTCTATTATAGGTATCGAACAATTAAAAACTATTAAGGATAAGATTAGAGTACATAAGTTTAACGGAGAATATCTTGATAGAAATATTAAAAATAAAAAAATAAAATTGATTAAAAGATTAAGAAATTCTCAATCTGCATATTGGATTTATTCAATATTAGTTGATAATAAACAAAAATTTAAAAAGTTTATTAATGAAAAAGGTATTAGATGTGACGAGGTAAGTTTTAGGAATGATAAATATTCAATTTTTAAGAAATATAAAGTTTCACCTTTGCCGGGCACAGATTATTTCGATAAACACATGGTTAATATACCTGTTGGATGGTGGATTAATAAAAAACAAATTCAATATATAACAAAAAAAATAAATGAATATAGATAAATTTAAAAAATTTAGTTTTCAAAATATAAAGAATGGAAACCAAACGTATTGCCAAATAACTAAAAAAAAAAACCTTATTGAAGCAATTGATTTGGGAAATCAACCTCTTGCGGATTCTTTGATCGAAAAAAAAGATTTAAATAAAAAAGAAAAAAAATATCCTTTAAAATTATTAAGAAGTCCTACGCTAGGATATGCACAATTGAGCTATGTTGTTCCAGGCGAAAAAGTTTATCACCCTCATTATCCTTATAGACCTGGTATAACAAAAGAAATTTTAATGCACTATAACGATCAAGTTAAAGAGAATATTAAGATGCTCAATTTGAAAAAGGGTGATTTAGTAGTTGATATCGGTTCAAATGATGGAAGTTTGTTATTTTATTATAAAAAGTTTAATATGAAAATTGCAGGAGTAGAACCCACCAATATAGCTGACATAGCTAACAAAAATAATATATATACACTTAAAAAATTTTTTAATCTTTCATCATCTAATCATATAGTGAAATTAAAAGGCAGAGCTAAATTAATAACATCAACTAATGTTTTTGCGCATATGTCAACCTTACATGATGTTATGTTGGGTGCTTTGAATTTAATGGATAGGAATAGTTATTTCATTATTGAAAATCATTACATAAAAGATATTTTAGAGTACAACCAATATGACTCTATTTATCATGAACATATAAGAAATTATTCTTTGAAGTCATTAGTACATCTATTTAATCAGTATAATTTAAAAGTAATAGATGCAGTAGTTGTTGATAGATATAATGGATCTATAAAAGTCACTGCAACAAATAATCTTAGCATCAAACCTAACCCGAGAGTCAATAAACTTTTAAAAATTGAGGATGAGTTTGGATTATTTAAAAGTAAAATTTGGAGCCAATTTAAATCAAATATAATAAGATCTAAAAAAGAATTAAGGAAAATCTTAGTTTACTTAAAAAAACAAAATAAAAGAGTTGTTGGAAATTCATGTCCAGCTAGATGCAGCACATTATTAAATTATTGTGACATAGGAGTTGACTTAATAAACTATATAGCGGAACAACCAAGCTCTTTAAAACTTAATAAATATTTACCTGGAGTAAAATTACCAATAATAAACAACAAAATATTATTCGAAGAGCAACCAGATTTCGTACTTATTTTAGCTTGGCATTTATATAAACCGATTATTAAATCCTTAAAATCAAAAGGATTAAAATCTAAATTTATTGTTCCTCTTCCTCAACCAATTGTTATTTAATGGACAAAATTATTAAGAATGACTGCATAGATATTTATAAAGAATACCATCTAGATTTAAAAAAGTTTTCTGGAAAAAAAATATTAATCACAGGCGGGTCTGGTTTCTTACTAAGTTACCTCACTTACTTATTGATATATTTTAATAAACAAAATAAAAAAAAAGTTGATATCCACGTCATTGATCAGAACATAGAGAAATTTTCAATTTTTAGAAATGATAAAAATCTTAAGCTGACAAATGCTGATATAAGTAAAAAAAAAAAATTTAAAGTTAAATATGATTATATAATTCATGGGGCATCCATAGCTTCTCCTGTATATTATAAAAAAAAACCCCTTGAAACTATAGATTCTAATATTAATGGTTTGTTAAATATTTTAGAGAATTGCAAATATTCTAAAAAATTAAAATCAGTGATTTTTATGAGTTCAAGTGAAATCTATGGAGACCCTGATAAAAAAAATATTCCAACTAAAGAAACATATAATGGTAATGTTTCTTGCACCGGACCTAGAGCTTGTTATGATGAGTCAAAAAGGCTGGGTGAAACTATTTCTAAAATTTTTCATAGTAAATACAACATCCCAATTAAAATTGTCAGACCATTTAATGTTTATGGCCCAGGACAAAATTTAAATGATAAAAGAATTTTTCCAGATTTGATGAAAAATATTAAAAAAGAAAAAGATATAACTTTATTTAGTGATGGGACTCCTACAAGATCATTTTGTTATATATCCGATCAGATTAGAGGTATTATAGAAGTGCTATTTAGAGGTAAAAATGGTGAACCTTATAACATTGGTAATACTCAAGAAATTTCAATAAAAAATTTGGCTAAATTAGCAATAAAAGTTTCAAAAAAAAAAATTAAAAATTATTATGAAATCAAATTTAGATAAAACATTTAACGTAGACTGTCCCAAAAGAAGATGTCCTGATTTAAAAAAAATCTATAATTTGAGTAAATGGAAACCAAAAATTAAACTTGAGACAGGCTTACTAAAAACAATAAATTATTATAAAATGCAAAAATAAATGAATGTAGTAATCTTAGCTGGTGGAATGGGAACTAGACTTAGCGAGGAAACAAATTTAATTCCAAAGCCGATGTCTTTAATTGGAGATATGCCTATTATATATCATATTATGCAAAATTTTAGGTACTACGGTTTTAGAAATTTTATAATTTTGGTAGGTTATAAAAGTTTTAAAATAAAAGAATTTTTTGAGAATTTTGATAGATATAAATCGGATATTGAGATCGATTTGAAAAATAATAAAAAAAAAAATTTAAGTAAAATAGATAATAATTTTAATGTGAGGATTATAGAAACTGGGTTGAACACTTTTACCGGAGGAAGAATTTTAAGAGCTAAAAAATATATCGGAGATAATGATTTTTTTTTGACCTATGGTGATTGCGTTTCAGATATTAATATTAAAAAATTATTTAACTTCCACAAAAAAAACAAAAAAATTGCAACTGTTACTGCTGTGAATCCACGTACACAGTATGGATCTTTAAAAATAAAAAATAATATTGTTACTAGTTTTAAAGAAAAACCATATTTAAGTGATAATTTAATAAGTGGAGGTTTTTTTATTTTTAAGCCAGATATTTTTCGCTTATTAAAGAATGATAATACAATACTTGAAAGACAACCTCTCGAAAAATTGGTGTCTAAAAAACAATTATCTGCGTATATTCATAAAGGATTTTGGCATCCAATGGATAATTTGAGAGATAAAAATAATTTAAATCAAATGTGGCAAAGAAACAAAGCTCCATGGCGTAAGTTTTTTAAATGAAAATTGGAGTTATAGGCTGTGGTTTTGTTGGACTGGTAACAGCAGCATGTCTTGCTAACGGCAGAAATGAAGTTACTTGTATAGAAATAGATAAAAAAAAAATTGAGTCATTAAAGTCAAAAAAAATACCTTTTTATGAACCAGGCTTGAAAGAAATTTTTGATAAAAAATTTAATAAAACACTTTTTTTCAAAAATAATTATGATGATGTTAATAAGTTTAATTTGATATTTATTGCTGTTGGAACTCCATTTAATTCAAAAGGAGTAAATTTAGATTATATTGAAAGTTCTATAAAAGATATTTTAAAAAAATATAAGAATAAAAAATTATTAATTGCGATTAAAAGCACAATTCCCCCTGGAACAACAAGTTATTTACGAAATAAATTTTTGTTAAATTTTAAAAACATAACTCTAATTAATAATCCTGAATTTTTGAGAGAAGGTAATGCTGTAGAAGATTTTATTAATCCAGATAGAATAATTATTGGAACTCATAAAAAAAAAAAAATTATTGATAGAATTCTGAGTTTATATAAGCCATTTAAATGCAAAAAATTTGTTTTATCATATGAAGAGTCTGAGGTTTCAAAATATTACTCAAATACATTTTTTGCCTCGCTGATATCATTCTCAAATCAATTTGCTTATTTATGTGATAACCTTCCAAATTGTGATTTTCAAAAAATTAATGCAACATTAATGGCAGATAAGAGAATAGTTGTTAATAATATTGTTCCTCATTTAAAAAGTTATCTCATTCCAGGTATAGGTTTTGGTGGCAGCTGCTTCCCAAAAGATATTGCAGGAATCAAACAAACATTAAAAAAAAAAAAAATTAATAATTCTCTTTTAAGATCTATTTTAGAGATTAATGATCAAGCTATAAATCATGGTTTTAAAATTATAAAAAAAAATTTTGATAAAAGGGAAAAAATTTGTATTCTTGGGGCATCATTTAAAGAAAATAGTAACGACACAAGAAAAAGTAGAACGATTTATGTTGCAAATAAATTACAAAAATTAAATTTTAACTTTGATATATTTGATCCAAAAGTAAAAGTAATAGAAAAATACAAATGTTTACCATTTGAAGAAAAAAAAATGAAAAATTTTAAGTATTTTATATTAATGACAAAATGGGGAAGTTTTAAAAAACTATATAAAATAAAATTTAATAAAAATATTAAAATTCTGGACTTTAGAAATTATTTTGAAAAAAATAAATTCAAATCAAATAAAATTGAATTAATTTCTGTTGGTAGTAGCTCTCTCTCTAAATAATATTCAGTTTTGGATGAATTAATATTAACCTTGGGTTCCACCCATGTTAGAAGTATTTTACTAAAATTTTTTTCGTATACTTTTAAAACTTTATAGCCTTCCATCTGTTTGAAATGCTTCGAATAAATGTTTTGCATCAAACACAACACTTTTTTTTTTTCCAAACGAACGGATTTTCGAAATAGACATTTCTTTAAACTTTTTATGCGCAACAGCTAAAAGAATTGCATCATATTTTTTTGTGGTAGGAAAATCTATTAACTTAATTTTATACTCGTTTATTGCTTCAGTTGTATCAGCCCATGGATCGTAGATATCTACATTACTTTTAAATTTTTCAAACTCCTCAACTAAATCTATTATTCTAGTATTACGAATATCTGGACAATTTTCTTTAAATGTCAAACCCATGATTAATATATTTGCTCCCACCAAATTAATACTTTTCCTCTTCATTAGTTTCACAGTTTGTTTTGCAACATAAGATCCCATTTTGTTATTTAATCTTCGACCAGATAGAATCATCTGAGGGTTGTATCCCTCCTTTTGAGCTTTATGTGCCAAATAGTAAGGATCTACACCAATACAATGTCCACCAACTAGTCCTGGTCTAAATTTTAAAAAGTTCCATTTTGTTCCTGCTGCCTCTAGCACAGACTCTGTATCAATATTTAATTTATTAAATATAATCGCTAGTTCGTTTATAAGTGCTATATTTACGTCTCTTTGTGTATTTTCTATAACTTTAGCCGCTTCGGCAACTTTAATATTAGAAGCTTTATATGTTCCAGCTTTAATAATTTCTTTATATAATTTATCAACCTTAACAGCTATTTCTGGTGTAGATCCTGATGTAACTTTAACGATTGAGGATATGTTATGATCTTTATCTCCAGGATTAATACGCTCTGGAGAATAACCACAAAAAAAATCTTTGTTGAAAATCATTCTAGATTTTCTTTCAATAATAGGTGCACAAATTTCTTCTGTTACACCTGGATAAACAGTAGATTCAAAAATTACAATACTTCCCTTTTTTATAAAAGACCCTATCATTTCACATGCTTTTTTTAAAATTCTCAGATCAGGTCTATTTTTATTATCAACTGGTGTTGGAGCAGTTACAATAAATATTGAACAATCCTTGATATCATCAAGATTATTTGTGAAAACAAGTTTTTTAGACTTTTTAAATTGATCAATTGTAATATCTAAGTTTGAATCTAACTGATTATTGAGTTCATCTATTCTTTTTTTCTTGATATCAAAACCTATAACTTTTCTGATTTTTCCAAATTCAATTGCCAATGGCAACCCTACATAGCCAAGACCTATTATAGCTATTTTATTTTTTTTTCTGTTTAAACTTAGTTCATAGATTTTACTCATTGTAATATTCACGATACCATTTGATGAAATGATCAATACCATCTTTAAAGTTGGTTTTTGGAGTATAACCTGTCAATTTATTCAACAACGATGCGTTAGCCCATGTTTCAGGTACGTCTCCCTTTTGCATTGGCATATAATTTCTTATAGCTTTTTTTCCAAGATTTTCCTCAATTGCTTTTATAAAATCTAATAATTTAATTTTTTCAGAATTGCCAATATTAACAACTCTAAAAGGCCCAATTGGTGACAAACTATCTAAAACACTCGATTTTTTATCTACCGATGGTATCACGCCAATTAATAATTTAATTCCATTTACTAAATCACTTACATAAGTAAAGTCACGAGCCATGTCTCCATTATTATAAATATCAATTTGTTTATTATTTAGTATTGATGATACAAATTTAAATAATGCCATATCTGGTCTGCCCCATGGTCCATAAACAGTAAAAAAACGAAACATTGTGATTGGGATTTTCCATAAATGCGAATAAGAATGTGCCATATTTTCATTCGCTTTTTTAGTTGCAGCATAGATTGTAAGTTGTGTGTCAGTTTTTTCTTGTTCTGTAAATGGCATATTCAGATTAGCTCCATATACTGATGAAGTTGATGCCATCAAGAGATGCTCTACTTTTTGTTTTCTTGCAATTTCCATAACATTAAAAGTACCCACAATATTTGAGTCAATGTATGCTCTTGGATTTTCTAAACTGTAACGAACGCCTGCTTGAGCGGCTAGGTGGATTATTATATCTGGTTCAAATTTTTTAGACATCTCCTCAAGTTTATTATAATCCTCAAGCAGTCCCTCTGTTGCACTAAAATTTGGATATTTAAATAAAATTTTATGACGAGCAAATTTTAAGTTCACATCATAATATCTGGTCATGCCATCATATCCATGTACTTTATAATCATTTTCTAATAAAGTTTTTGCTAGATGAAAACCAATAAATCCAGCAGTTCCTGTTATTAAAATTTTTTTCATAAACAAATTCTAAATTTATAAGAAATTTTTCTATGTATACATCATGTCTTGATAAAGACTATCTAATTATTTATTTATATAAATGTCTTATTTTGAATTAAATTTCAATCAATAAAAAAAAATGATCATCAAATAAAATTTTAAGATTATTATTTTTATTTATAATTTTATAATTCTTAGTTATGCTTTTATCCACAAATAAATAATCTGCTTGAATATGATTTAAATACTCGAAAATATTTTCATTTAAAAATAAGTCACCACTATCATAAATATTATAGTATCTTTTAAAGTTTTGCTCTGGTGTTGTAAATTTCAACCAATTTTCATGTGATATTAAAAATTTGATTTTCTTAAATGCCAAAAGTTTATTAGATGAAAATCTATCAGTAACTATAAAACTATTTTTTTCAATATCTCTTATTTTTTTTTCTACGGCCTTTAAACTATTTGTATAAATAATGTCTCCTTTTTTATAATATATCGTACTTAATATACAAAAACATATTGTAGACATTATTAATAAAAATTCGTAAAATTTTTTTTTAAATTTAAAATTATTAATTATAATACCGATTAATAAACCTAAAAAAATATACCCAAGAAAAATCCAATTTAGTCTAACTAAAAAAAATGTTGGCATTATCTTATTGATTATTAAAATACTAATGGGATTAAAAACTATCAAGATAGAGAATAACAACATTAAATAGAAGTAGATAATTATTTTTTGATTTTTTAAAAGCTTAAAAAAGAAAAGTGTTAATAAAATTAAAAGAAGATAATGATAATAAAGTTCTGAAAAATATTTTATCGGACTATAAATAAATAAATTTTCAAATATTTCAATTATATGACCATAATATGGTCCTTTTTCCCTGGCATTAATAAGTAAATTATCACTGTAATTTGAAATTACTCCAGTTTGAGTAAAATAAAAATCTGATAAATGGAAATAAAAAAAAAGCGTGGCAAATAATAACGGGATACATAAATTAATAGCTTTCATTTTAATGATATGAAAATTTTTTTCACTTATTAAAAAAACAATAATGACAAATGTAGAAATTATTAGATTGATACTACTTTGATTAATATAAGTTACCAATATAAGAGTAAAAAATATTATAAATAATTTTTTTTCAAAGATTCTTGTAAAAAAAATATAAATTAGCACTGGAACAAAAATCATAGTAGAAAAAATTTTTGGGTAATAAGGATAATTCGACATTAAAAAAATCAAATTATCTCCCAAAAAATAACTACTGATAAAAATTAGTGAAATTATAGCAAAAGAATATGTTAAATTTTTTATAAAAAAATTAAGAACTAAAACATTTATAACTATAGAAAGAGCAGTCAAATAAACTCCAACTATTCTAAAAATATCTAAAAGCGAGCTATTTGGTAATAAATGACTGATAATTGTTAGATATAAAAAAAAAGAGTTCGAAGGATAAGATGACTGTAGATCGTTAAACCAGGGTGAAATATTACTTAGATATCCGTCATCTATAAATGATCTAACTATTGCAAGATAGTACCACATATCCGAACCAGCATTTGATAAATAAATTGGATTGATAGAAAATAAAAGGATCACAAAAGCTAATATCGCTAATTGATAAATTATTTTTTCAAAAGTAGAGATGTTTTTGTATGTTTTTTTTTTGTATTTAATCTTTTTAAAAAAAAATAAAAAAAAGGAATTAATTAATAAATACAGTATGATTGAATAAGTAATTTTTAAATTAAAACTGTAAATAAAAAAAGAAAAAAAAGTGAAAGTAGAAAAACCTACAGAAAAGGAAATTATAAAATCATATTTATTTCCAAGCAAAACATCATTGATTACTTTGCCTGGGATATAAAATAAAAAATATCCCGTCAAAAATATCACCGAAATTAAAAAAATATTTGAGAAAAAAACTTGCATGTTACTTAGATGTTTTAATAAATCTTAGATAGTATATATTTTCATGTGTCAATTATAAATTAAATAAACTTGAAACAAAAATTCAGAAGATATACACAAATTAGTGGGTATAAATTATTTTTAGAAAAAATAGTAAAATTCCATCCTGTAATATATAAAATAGCTTTTTTAATTAAACAAAAATTTTTAGGAGACTTGTTCGCAGAAGGGGACTTAAATGGCATCAGTAAGCTAAATATTAGTCCCAACTCATCATGTATTGATATAGGAGCTAATACTGGACAATCAATTGAGTATTTTAAGTCTAAATTTAAATCAATACATGCCTTTGAACCTAACAAGGAAAATTATATGTATTTAAAAAACAAGTATAAGAAATATAGAAACATTAAAATATATAATTTTGCTGTTGGGAAAAAAAATGAAACAAAAAATTTATATATACCTTATTGGAAAAATTTTATTTGTCTCCATCAAAGTGCATCACTTATTAAGCAAGAATGCTTTAATTCATTGAAAGAATTTCTATCGATAGAAAAGGATGATTTAAACATCATAACTACAAAAGTAAGAGTGATAAAATTAAATAAATTTAAATTCAAAAATATTTCCTTGATAAAAATTGATTCCGAGGGTTATGAAAAAGAGGTTTTAATGGGGATGACGAATTACTTAAAAAAAGGTGTAAATATAATACTAGAAAATACCCCAAGTTCTTTTAAATTTTCAAAAAGATATCTAAAAAGTTTTGGATATGAGTGTTATAGTTTCCAAAGAGATCGTTTAACAAAAAATAAATTAAAAAAATCATTAAATTTATTTTTCATTAAAAAAACCAGTCTATAATAATGTATGCTTGATCAAATTATTGTATTATTCTCCAGAATTTTATGAAGAAAAAAGTTGACTTTTTAATAATTGGTGCAGGATTTTATGGTTGTGTAATTGCGGAAAGAATAGCGAATGTTCTTAAGAAGAATGTATTAATTATTGATAAGAGAGATCATATAGGAGGGAATTGTTATTCAGAAAAAGATGCTTTAACAAATATTGAATATCACAGATACGGTACACATATTTTTCATACATCTAATTTTAAAGTTTGGAATTATTTAAATAATTTTACCAAATTTAATAATTACAAACATCAAGTCTTATCAAACTATAAAAACAAAATATATCAAATGCCAATCAATTTGGAGACAATTAACAACTTTTATAGAAAAAATTTCAGACCTAAAGATGCTGAAAATTTTATAAAAAAAAAAACAAAAAAATACCAAAAAAAAAATTATTTAAACTTTGAGGACAAAGCCAAAGCTCAAATTGGTAATGAATTGTATAATGCTTTTATTAAATCTTATACAACAAAGCAATGGGGAAGGAGTCCCAAATACTTGCCCTCGACTATTTTTAATCGTCTTCCACTTAGATACAATTATAACGAAGATTATTTTAACAATTGTTTTTGGCAGGGAATACCTGCTGATGGTTATACAAAAGTATTTGAAAATATAATACAAAATCCCAAAATCAGATTAGATACTAGAAAAGAATATAATTTTGAATTCGATATTGAGCCTAGATATGCAACTATATATACTGGGCCGTTAGATAAGCTGTTCAATTACAAATTTGGTAAATTAGGATGGAGATCACTTAAGTTTAAAAAAAAAATAATTAAACAATCTGATTATCAAGGTAATTCTGTAATAAATTATCCTCAGTTAAAATTCAAATTTACTAGAATTCATGAGCCAAAACACTTACATCCTGAAAGAAATTATTCAACTAAATCAACTTTAATATTTGAAGAATATCCCAATGGAAATTTTTTAGACCCCTACTATCCCATTAATGATAATATTAATAGAGCAATCCATAGGCTGTATAAAATGGAAATTAAAAAGTTAAAAAATTTTATAATTGGCGGAAGATTAGCTGATTACGCATATTATGATATGGACATGACTATATCAGCAGCGTTAGTGAAATTTGACAAAATTTTAAAAGATATAAATTGAAATTAATTAAGGTAAAAGCATTTAAAAATAAGCTTGTTTAATTTTTAAACTTGAAAAAGAATTTATATAACAAATATATTAATGAATATAAGTACAAAAAAAATAATTGTTGTTGTTCCTGTCTATAATGAGCAAGAAATTATTGAGAATGTTATTTTTGATTTAAAAAATTATTTATCAGATACAAACTATAAAATTATAATTTTAAACGATGGATCAAATGATAATACAGAGGAAAAATTAAAAATTTTTGAAAATAATGAAAAAATTTTAGTTATAAATAAACAAAACGAAGGTCATGGCAAAACTTTGATTAGAGGTTATGAAATTGCTTTAAAAATGGATTTTGATTATGTGATACAAATTGATAGCGATGACCAGATACCCATAATTGAATTACAAAAAATAGGAGAATTTATTAAAAATTATGATCTTGTTTGCGGTTATAGATTTAAAAGAAAAGATCCATTTGTAAGAATTTTAATTACTAATATATTAAAATTTCTAATTTTTTTCCGACATGGAGTTTTAATTAAAGATCCAAACATACCTTTTAGAATAATGAAGAAAGTTTTTTTACAAACTGCTATAGACAAAATAAAAAATTCACATATACCAAATGTGTTGCTTTCTATCCTAGCATCTAAAACGAAAAATTTAAAACAAATAAAAACTATTCATAAACCTAGAAATACAGGAGTTGTATCTATAAAAAGATTTAAATTATTGGTTTTTTGTATGAGATCTTTTTTAGAAGTATTAAAATTCAAAAAAAATTAAAAAATTATTTCAAAGTGAACTAAATAAAATAAAATAATTTAAGAATTACATTTCTATGACACCCAATGAAGCTGTGCTTTCCATAAATAAATATAATTTATTATTTTTAAAAATTAAATCTCTTATTCTTTCACCAATAATTACTCTCTCTAAATTAAGGATTTTGTTATTTCTTAATTCAAAAAAATAAAGAGATTGGTCTTTTAAAGAACTAACTACGTAGTTATTTTCTCCAATTTGTACAATTTCAGAAATGCCAATCGATGGAACAAAAGACTTTAAAGGTTCAATAAAGCCATGTTCACTGTGCGATTTATACAAAGGATATTTCTTATATTTTTCTTTATTTTCTATTTTATCCTTGCCACCATAATGTTCACCTGCTGATGAAATTGCCCAACCATAATTTGGTGGATCTTTATCATTATTTTTATAAACTTCTATAAGATTAATCTCATCCCCACCATCAGGTCCATGTTCGGTTTCTAATATAAAATTATTTTTATTATCGTAATATAATCCTTGTGGATTTCTATGACCCATGGTGTAAATTTCATAATTTAAATTTGACTTATCTATCTTAATTATCTTTCCATTTACACTTTTTTTATCTTGCGCAAGAAATCGATTTCTATAATCACCTATACTTAATAAGATATTTTCTTTGTCAAAATTTATTATTCTTCCTCCTGACTGAAGAGCTTCAAATTCGTTGTCTTTATTATTTTTAGAATCAATACATTTTTCACTAGAAAACATTTTTTTGAATGCAATATTCTGATAATTAAAATCAGCATAAATTAAACTTGTATTCCAACAGTTTTCTTTAATTTCTTCAGTATAAGAAATATAAATAACATTGTTGTAAACTAATAAGTCTTTTAAAGAAAATTTATGACTTTTTTTAAATTGTTCTAAGCTTATAAACTCATCTATATTATTTTTAATTTGTCTTATTTTTAAGCTTTTTGTGAAATCATTACTATAACCTAGAACTCCACGAACAGATAAAACTATTAAATTATTATCATGAAAATCAATATAACCACTTCCTGAATATTCTAAATTAATACCAAAATAGAAACCATTCACTAACTTGAACTTATTCAAGATGAGATTATTAGATAATTTTATATCATCTGTTTTTTTTAGAAAAATGTCTGGTAAACTTCTGTAAATTACCTCTAATTCTAATGGAGAAATAAATTGCTCGAGTTTTGATATTTCTTTTTGTTGTTGGTCAATATATTTATATGGAAAGATATATTTTTTAATATTTTGTATTTGTTTTTGTGTCAAAATATTCGAAACAATTGACAATTTTCCACTATTGCTTAATGAATTTATTAAAAAATAAATAATTATTAATAAACATAAAGATGTTAAAAGATATTTCTTTTTCATATTTTCTAAAAATTGATATTAAAATATTTAAATTCTAAAACAGTAAAAAAACTTATTTTAGAGTGAGTTTATTGAAGATATAAAAACGATTTTTTTATATTACTTATTAAAATTTTTTTCAGTGCATAAATCAAGCCAATTGAGCTATTAGTACTGGTCAGCTA
>MDSZ01129216.1_pt1 | contig 20156 bp, 20 predicted proteins | sample 811201 | NCBI WGS metagenome assembly MDSZ01 (sample SAMN05326647, study PRJNA326480) | marine metagenome | isolation source: seawater | place: Indian Ocean: North | collected 2010 | reverse complement strand
CTACTCTGTAGTCTTTAAAACCATAAATCCAAGAAGGACTGGCTTATATCAGTTTCATTCTCATGGTCAAGCTTCAGGAAGCATACCAGTATCAAGATATCTTGGTAGTTATACTATAGTGATAGATTAGATGTTAGATTATTTAAGCTAAAAGAAAAAAATGACTAAGAGAACATTAGGTGGAACCTCCCGAAAAAGAAAGCGCGTATCAGGTTTTAGGGTGAGAATGCGTACACACACAGGTCGCAGAGTTATAAGGAGTAGGAGAAAAAGAGGTAGAGAACGCATAGCAGTTTAATATCAAATGGCATTGCCAAAAAATCTACGTCTTAAAGGTCATAGAACATTTGACTATATATACAAGAATTCAAAAAGATATTTCGGTAAATTTATGGATTTGCGCATAGCAAAACCCAATGAAAAAATTCACAATTCCCACAAACTTTCAACCAGCCCTTACCAATTCAAAATGGCTGTAATTATTAGTAAGAAAGTATCAAAGAGTTCAGTCACTAGGAACAAAATAAGAAGGTTATTGCATCAATATTTCATAGATAATTTGCATAATATCAACAATCACATTCCCTACTGGGTAATTGTTAACCTTAAGCCAGGGGATTCTCATGGCTATGAAAAAGCAATTGTTGAAGAATTCCAATTATTAATCTCAAAGGCGGTCTTATTCAAATGATTTCAATAAGTGAAAAAATCTTCTACGAGGGAGGTCCTGCAAAAAGTGATTTAATTTTAAATTTACTGGCAGGAATTACAATTCTAGGCTTACCATTTACATTCGCAGCCATTGTTAGAGCTTTGTGGTTACGATATAAGATCACAACTCGTCGGATCACAATTGAAGGTGGTTGGTTTGGTAAAAACAAAACCCAAGTTTCATTAAGTAATATCAATGAAATTAGATCTGTGCCAAGAGGATTTGGTTCTTATGGAGATATGGTTTTAATACTTAATGACGGCTCTAAAGTAGAGATGAAATCAGTGCCGTTGTTCAGAGAAAAACAAAAATTTATCGAAGATAATTTAAACAAAAAATCAAAAAACGAACAACTTGAAAAAGTTGAAGGTTTTGCCACAACAAACTAAATCATAATCCACAAAATGTGACCTTAATCCTGTAAAATAGAATGTCAGCTTATTTTTCACTCATTTTCTTATCGTGATCGGGTTCATCTCTGAAAAACTACTAATCCCGATTTTGGATTTCTTCTATGGTTTAGTTCCCAGTTATGGTTTAGCCATTGTAGCTTTAACTGTAGTTATCCGAATTGCCCTCTTCCCACTAAGTGCTGGATCAATAAGAAGCGCTAGAAGGATGAAGATTGCTCAGCCTGTTATGCAAAAAAGGCAAGCAGAAATTAAATCCAAGTTTTCTGGTGACCCCAAAAAACAGCAGGAAGAGTTAGGAAAACTTATGAATGAATTTGGGAGTCCTTTGGCAGGTTGTTTACCACTTATTGTCCAAATGCCTGTTCTCTTTGCCCTATTCGCTACCTTAAGAGGATCACCTTTTGCTGATGTACCTTACAATATCAACCTTAAAGTTATTCCACAAGATCAAATAGCAGCAGTAGATCCTAAGCCATATACTTCCCCAAGACATTCAATTTTCATAACTGAAAAAGCTCATTTTCCAGTTGTAGCGACACTACCAAATGGAACAAAACTAGGTACAGAAGATTCAGTAAAGATTAACCTTCAAACAACAAATGGAAGTAAATATTCGGAAGTATTATCAAAATTTGACAATGGATCAAAATTCCTACCTACATGGAAGGTTGCAAAAGGTTCTGAGAACATTAGTGTCTCTGATGATGGAACAGTAACACCCATAAAGCCTGGTGATGCAACAATTGAGGCTAAGATTCCTGGCTTAGCTGCTAAGAGTGGATTTCTTTTTATCAAAGCCTTAGGACAAGTAGGTTTTTATGTTGATGGCTCAGTAAATTGGGACATTGCTGCACTCGTTGGCGCATTTGGTTTAACTCTACTTCTCTCACAAACTCTTTCAGGGCAAGGGATGCCTGCCAACCCACAACAATCAACGGCTAACAAAATTACCCCAATAATGATAACAGGTATGTTCTTATTCTTTCCATTACCTGCTGGAGTTCTCCTTTATATGGTAGTAGCTAATATATTTCAAGCTTTCCAAACATTTCTCTTAAATAAAGAGGCATTACCAGAAAATCTTCAAAAAATATTAGATGATCAAATTCTTAACAAAAATGATGGCGCAATTACTTCCCCTGTCATAAATGAGAAAAGATTGCCTTTTGAACCAAATAGTAAAAAGTAAATTCCTTTAATTATTCCTCAACCAAGTTTTTAAGAAATATGCAATCTTGGCATCAAAATTTAGAGTTACTTATTAAATCTAGAACTCCTTTAATATGGGTAAGAAACTGCGAAGAGGAAAGATTATTCAGAATTTTAAAAGAAGCCTCTATAAGGCTAGGTATTTCAAGAATAATAGTTTGGGACTGTGTTAAAGGTATTCAAGGATCATTGAATGATGAAGGTAAATATTCCAACAACCCTTTGGGCATTTTAAATTGGATCAAAGATCAATCAAATATTAGCTCTACAATCCTCCTACTTAAAGATTTTCATAAATTCTATGATGATCCCTCTATCTCTAGAACAATCAAAGAATTATCTATATCTTTAAAAGAAACCTCAAACAATTTAATTTTTAGTTCTCATATATTTCCATCCTCAGATGAACTTGATGAATTGATGACGATAATTGACCTTCCTCTTCCTGATCAAAATGAACTTAAAAAACTCATAAGAAATATTGCTAACAAAACCAATTCAACCATCTCAGATGAAGTTCTTGATGAACTAGCAATGGCTTCAAGTGGTTTATCTGAACTAAGAGTAAGGCAAGTTGCCGCACGAGCTTTGACTCAAAGAGGGAAAATAAGCAAAGATGATTTAAGAGATATTATTGAAGAGAAAAAACAAGTTATTTCAAGAAGTGAAATCTTAGAATTCTTTGAAAGCGATTCGAATCAAAATGACATTGGAGGATTGAGTGTATTAAAGAACTGGCTTCATCAAAGATATCAAGCCTTTTCAAATGAGGCTCGAGAATATGGGCTTCCAATACCAAAAGGCGTATTATTGGTTGGTCCTCAAGGGACAGGTAAGTCACTTACAGCAAAAACGATTGCTCAAAGCTGGTCAATGCCTTTATTAAGACTTGATGTGGGAAGATTATTCTCAAGTTTGGTCGGTTCCAGTGAAGCAAGAACAAGGGAGGCTATCATCAGGGTAGAAGGAATGTCGCCATGTGTTCTTTGGATAGATGAAATAGATAAGGGTTTTGGCGGCGATGCTAGAAGTGATGGAGGAACTAGTCAAAGAGTACTAGCTAGTTTGTTAACTTGGATGGCAGAAAAAGAATCAGCAGTTTTTGTTGTGGCGACTGCAAATGCTATTGATAAACTACCGCCAGAATTATTGAGGAAAGGACGTTTTGATGAAATATTTTTTTTGGATTTACCAAATACTGAAGAAAGGCTAAGTATTCTCAATTTACACCTAAGAAGAAGGCGACCTAAGTTCAATTTTAATTTATCAACAATAGTTGATAGAACTAATGGTTATTCTGGAGCTGAACTTGAACAAGCAGTGATAGAAGCCATGCATTATTCATTCTCAGAAAAAAGAGAGATCACAGAAAGAGATTTAATAAAAGCTGTTTCTGAATTAATTCCGCTTTCAAGAACTGCGAAGGAACAAATAGATATATTAAAGGAATGGTCCTCAACTGGTAGGGCTCGTTATGCTTCTTAAAACTTGAAAGTTTATTAACAAATATTATTTTTACTAAAATTACTAATTTAATTTATTCTTTAGGAAATAATTTCTATACCTAAATACTATAATTAAATTTAATACAAATAATTGGTGTGCTTGATCAAAGACTTATAAGAGAAAACCCGACACTAGTTGAAGAAAAATTAACTCTTCGAGGGAAAAAAGTAGATATAACTGATCTACATCAATTAACTCTGGATTTCAAAAAAGTTGATATTGAACTTGCTGAATTACAATCTAAAAGCAAGAAATTGAGTAAAGAAATTGGTGTTTTTTTCAAAAACTTATCTGAATCAGGCAATCAAAATATGATGATTTGAAAAGTGCAGCCAATAACATTAAAACTTGCATTTCTGAACTTGAAGATAGAAAAAGACTTCTCACAAAGAAAATCTCTCAAGAAATTTCAAATCTACCAAACCTTCCTAGTGCAAAGGCTCCTTTAGGTAAAAACGAAAGTGAGAATTTAGAGCGAAAAAAATGGGGTGAACCAATTAAGCTTAAAACTCCAAAAAGTCATTGGGAGATTGGTGAAAATCTAAAATTATTTGATACTAAACGCACATCGTTAATCTCAAAGAGTCGATTCATAACTTTAATAAATAATGGCGCGAAGCTTGAAAGAGCACTAATTAATTTTATGCTTGATACTCATCACGAAAAGGGTTACCAAGAATTGATGCCTCCAGCATTGGTGAATTCAGAAAGTCTAAGAGGATCAGGTCAACTACCAAAATTTGCCAATGAAAGTTTCAAATGTGCTGATGATGACTTGTGGCTTTCCCCGACTGCAGAAGTGCCACTCACTGCTTTTCATAAAGAAGAAATTATAGATATAAATCTTTTACCTTTAAAATATGTTGCTTACAGTCCTTGCTTTAGAAGAGAAGCTGGAAGTTATGGTAAAGATACGAAAGGTCTAATCAGACTTCATCAATTTAATAAAGTGGAGCTGTATTGGTACTGCGAGCCAATAAAATCTCATGAAGCACACAAACAATTGACCTCAGACGCTGAAGATATTCTAAAAAAATTGAATTTACCCTACAGAGTTGTTGATATATGTACTGGAGATTTAGGGTTTTCATCTAGTAGGACTTTTGACCTTGAAGTTTGGTTACCAAGTGCCTCCACATATAGAGAAATATCTAGTTGCAGTAACTGTCTTGACTTTCAATCAAGAAGATCATCAATAAGAACTAGATTAGACAAGAATACAACTTACCTTCATACTCTTAATGGGAGTGGACTTGCTATTGGTCGAACTATGGCTGCAATACTCGAAAATGGGCAACAAAGTGATGGTAGTGTAAAAATTCCTGATGCTCTAGTCCCTTACTTTGGATCCCCTTATATAAAATCAGACTAAATATAAACTGATGAATGTACTAACCTCGATCACTGTTTTAGGACTACTTATTTTTTTCCATGAGATGGGACACTTCTTGGCTGCCATCCTTCAAGGAATTTATGTTGATGGTTTCTCTATTGGTTTTGGACCATCTATTTTAAAGAAAAAATATAAAAACATCACTTATTCACTCAGGGCTTTTCCTCTTGGTGGATTTGTCTCATTCCCCGATGAAGATCAAAGAGAAATAAACTCAAAAGATCCTAACTTACTTAAGAATAGGCCTGTTCTACAAAAAGCAATAGTAATTTCAGCTGGAGTGTTTGCAAATTTATTGCTTGCCTATGCAATTTTGATTTTTAACATTTCAACTGTTGGGATTCCTTTTGATCCTGATCCTGGGATCTTAGTATTAGCTATTCAACCAGATAAAGCTGCTTTCTCTGCAGGTTTGCAGGCAGGTGATCAAATTCTAAAAATCGAAGGTAAAACCCTAGAAGCTGGTGATCAGGCGGTTAATGTTTTAGTTGAAAAAATACAACAATCCTCGGGAGAAACACTAGAAATAAATGTAAAAAGAGATGATGGTTTAAAGGATCTCTATATAGTCCCACAAATAATTGATGGTAAAGGAACTATAGGTGCTCAACTTCAGCCCAATATTAAGAAAGAAACATACAAAACAAAAAATATTTTAGAGGTTTTTAAATTCACCAACAAAGAATTTTCATCACTATTAGTTAAAACTATTGGAGGATATAAAGGATTAATAACCAATTTTTCATCAACTGCTCAACAACTAAGTGGTCCTGTAAAGATTGTTGAAATTGGTGCTCAATTATCTGAGCAAGGAGGGACTGGGATTTTATTGTTTGCAGCATTGATTTCTATTAATTTAGCAGTACTGAATTCATTACCTCTTCCATTACTTGATGGAGGGCAGCTAGTCTTTACCCTAATTGAGGCTATAAGGGGAAAACCTATTCCAAGCAAAATTCAAATAGCCTTTACCCAGTCAAGTTTTCTACTTTTAGTCGGATTAAGTATTATTCTTATTATCCGAGATACAAGTCAACTTTTAGTAATACAGAAATTACTTAATTAATCATCTACATTCTTCAATAATTACTAACTGCCTGTTACAATAAATAATTATCAATACAAGGTTTCTGGATGGCAAAAAAATCAATGATTGCTCGTGAAGTGAAGCGTAAAAAATTAGTTCAAAAATATGCTGCTAAAAGGAAGTCTTTATTAGATGAATTTAATGCTGCAAAGGATCCCATGAAAAGATTGGAAATACACAGAAAGATTCAGTTATTACCTAGAAATTCAGCTCCAAGTCGAATGCGTAATAGATGTTGGGCGACAGGGAAACCGAGAGGGGTTTATAGAGATTTTGGCCTTTGCAGAAATCAACTCAGGCAAAGAGCCCACAATGGCGAGTTACCTGGAGTTGTTAAATCAAGTTGGTAAAGAGTTTATAAAGGCTGAATACTTTTTCTCACAAACTAAATAATTAATAAAGATTTTAAATTTATTATTAAATATTTAAATTTTTTCCAGCTAATTTAAATAAATTACTCAATTTGTCCCTTTTAAGTGTAACAATGAAATATGTATAGAATACATAAATTAAAAAGTGGAAGGACAAAATAAGTCGATCACGTTTGACGGACGAGAGATACGACTAACTACTGGGCTATATGCTCCACAAGCAAACGGTGCAATAATGATTGAATGTGGCGACACATCTTTATTGGTTACTGCGACACAAACAACTAAAAAAGAAAGTGCTGATTTTCTGCCTCTGATATGTGATTATGAAGAGAAGCTATATGCAGCAGGTAGAATACCTGGCGGTTTTATGAGGAGAGAAGGTAGGCCTCCCGAGAGAGCTACTTTAATCTCTAGATTAATAGACAGACCAATGAGACCTCTTTTCCCCGCCTGGATGAGAGATGAAATCCAGATTGTAGCTTCTTGTCTCTCTCTTGATGAAAGAGTCCCAGCAGACGTATTAGCTGTAACAGGTGCATCTATCGCCACTCTCATAGCTAAGATTCCTTTCTATGGGCCTATGGCCGCGGTGAGAGTCGGTCTTATAGGTGATGATTTCATATTAAATCCAAGTTACAGAGAAATTGAAAAAGGTGATCTTGATATTGTTGTCGCAGGTACACCTGATGGAATCGTGATGATTGAAGCAGGGGCTAATCAACTATCAGAACAAGATACTATTGAAGCTATTGACTTTGGTTATGAAGCGGTTTCGGAACTAATTAAAGCTCAAGAATCACTCCTTAAAGATTTAGACATAAAACAAATAAAGCCAACAGTTCCTGAAATTGATGAGACCTTGATAAAGTATCTAGATAAAAATTGTTCGAAATCAATAAATCAAATTCTCAAAAATTTTGAATTATCCAAAGAGGATAGAGATATTGAATTGGAAAAAATAAAATTAGATGTTTCTAGCAAGATTGACTCTCAAAAAGATGATAATCAACTTAAGTCAATTATTTCTGAAGACGACAAAGCATTAGACGCTGATTTCAAAAAGTTAACTAAAAAACTCATGAGATCTCAGATAATCAATGATGAAAAGAGAGTTGATGGAAGGAATTTGGATGAAGTAAGAAAAATCTCGGCTTCGGCTGGTATTTTACCGAAGAGAGTACATGGATCTGCCTTATTTCAGAGAGGTTTAACTCAGGTATTATCTACTACTACTTTAGGCACTCCTAGCGATGCTCAAGAAATGGATGATCTAAATCCAAGTACAGAAAAGACTTATATTCATCATTACAATTTCCCCCCATATTCCGTTGGGGAGACAAGACCAATGAGAACCCCAGGAAGAAGAGAGATAGGTCATGGAGCATTAGCTGAGAGAGCCATAATACCTGTTCTCCCAGGCAAAGAAACTTTCCCATATGTGCTTAGAGTAGTGAGTGAGGTACTGAGTTCAAATGGTTCAACCTCGATGGGCTCAGTTTGTGGGAGTACCTTATCCCTACTTGATGCAGGAGTACCTTTGAAAGCGCCAGTCAGTGGCACTGCGATGGGTCTTATTAAAGAGGGCAAAGATGTAAAAATACTTACAGATATTCAAGGCATTGAAGACTTTCTAGGTGATATGGACTTCAAAGTAGCTGGAACTGAAAAAGGTATAACTGCGCTCCAAATGGATATGAAAATAACAGGCTTACCAGTTTCAATTGTTTCGGATGCTATTAAGAAGGCACGTCCTGCAAGATTACATATCCTTGAAAAGATGAAAGAGGCCATTGACAAGCCTCAAGAATCTCTATCTCCTCACGCACCTAGGCTTCTAAGTTTCAGAATAGACCCAGAACTAATTGGAACAGTGATTGGTCCAGGGGGAAGGACAATTAAAGGTATCACAGAACGTACAAACACCAAGATTGATATTGAGGATGGTGGCATTGTTACAATCGCATCTCATGATGGCGCTGCTGCTGAAGAAGCCCAGAAAATTATTGAAGGATTAACTAGAAAAGTCCATGAAGGTGAAATCTTCTCAGGAGTAGTTACAAGAATAATACCAATAGGGGCTTTTGTAGAGATACTTCCTGGTAAAGAGGGCATGGTTCACATTTCCCAATTATCTGAAGCTAGAGTTGAACGTGTTGAAGACGTTGTAAGACAAGGTGATGAAGTCACCGTCAGAGTTAGGGAAATTGATAGTAGAGGCAGAATTAATCTGACTCTTAGAGGTGTTGCTCAAAATGGAGGCTTTTCATACCCAGAACCAACCCCTACTCCAGTAGCCCCACTAAATTAAGAATAAAAAGGTAGAAGATTATTTTCTAAAACAACTGACTTGATTTGCTCACAAATCAATTTGTGATTCTTTTTACAATTAGTGGCAATAATAATTCCACCCTGTAAAAAATTTTCTTTATTATAAATTAAATCCTCATTCTCCAAAGTTGTGATATCACCTCCAGCATTTTTGAGAATAGCTTGCGGTGCAGCAAAATCCCAATCTTTTGGGCAAGAACCATTTGGGATACTTAAAGAAATATAAATATCATTATCTCCCCTTATCAATGAAGCAATTTTACATCCAATACTACCCATGTTTTCAATTTTAGAGAAAGGTATATGATCAACCAGATTCTTAAGATATTCATTCTTATGATTCTTACTCATAACTAATCTCATCTGGTTTAAATTTTTCCCCAATGATGTTGATAAAAATTTATTTTGCCCCTTTCTATCCTCACACCAAGTTTTGCTTCCATTAGTAATCCATAATTCTTCTTTACCTGGAATTAAAACAAATCCCAAGTAAGGGTTATTTTTGTAATTAAGAGATAAATGCATAGCATAATTTCCAGTACCTTGAATAAAGTCTTTAGTACCATCAAGAGGGTCAAAGAGCCAAAGCCAATCAGAATATTGATCATATATTGGATCATTAGGCTTAACATTCTCTTCACTGACTATTACCCAGTCTGCTAATGGGTATTTGTTATTAATTCTATTAATTATTAAACTATTAACTGATAAATCAGCAGCTGTTACTGGATCATTATCACCTTTTGATTTTATTAAATTATCTTTATTATCTGAACCAGTTAATATTTGAGAGTAGTGCAGTAATACATCTGCTGCCTCCCAGCTGAAGATCCTTAAATCATCAATAAGGCAAACAATATTAATGCCATTCGGTAACTTAATCACAAAATGAATACTAACAAATCATTATCTCACAGAGACAAAGAGCCCGAGAATGGAGTCTTATATTTAGTTGGCACTCCAATTGGTAACTTAAATGATATTTCTCAAAGAGCGATCAATATTTTAAAGAATGTTACGCTCATTGCTTGCGAAGACACAAGAGAGACTAGAAAAATAATGAATAAATTTGGATTAAGCAACAAACTTATAAGCTTTAATAAGCACAATACAATACAAAAAACACCACATATAGTTAATCAACTAAAGGCTGGGGATTCCATAGCCCTTGTAAGTGATGCAGGGATGCCTGGAATATGTGACCCTGGCGAAGTCTTAGTAAAAGAAGCTAAATCCAATGGAATAGATACTATATGCATACCTGGTCCTTGTGCTGCAATAACGGCTCTTCTTTCAAGTGGTTTCTCATCTTCCAAATTTATTTTTGAAGGTTTCTTGCCAAGAAAGAAGTTACAAAGATCAATAATAATTGATGAAATTAGCAGGAATGAAAAAACGACTATTTTATTTGAATCACCTCACAGACTAATGCAATTGTTGTTAGAACTTAAGGAAAAATGTGGAGGCTCACGAGAAATTCAAGTATCTAGAGAACTCACCAAAAAATTTGAAGAACATATTGGTCATGATATTGATAATGCAATCAACTTTTTTAAAAAGAACTTAATTATTGGAGAGTTTACAATTGTACTCAAAGGTCAAGAAAAAACGAAAAATGAAGATTTCGATAAGTCGAAAATACTTGCTGAATTAAATGGACTAGTAGAAGCAGGCCTAAGCCTAAATGCGGCGTCTAAATATTTGGCGAAAAAAGAAAATTTGCCCAAAAGCATAATATATAGCCTATATTAAAAAGAAATGCTTATTCTAACTAAAAAAATTTTTCTAGCCTTAACTTTAAACACTCTGATATTTCTAACTTTAATCATTGGTATTCAAAACAGTTCTAATAAAAGCAAAGTCAATTTATTATTTAATGAAACTATTGAACTCCCCGTTTCTTTCATTATTGGTTTAAGTTTCATCAGTGGCTCTTTTTTGGGAATTCTTCTCCCATTTAATGTTTTAAAGAATAAGGGCTAAATTAAAGAGCTATAAGATTTTTATCACTTACAATCCTCGAAATACCTTTAGATAATAATATTGGTGCTACGATCTTAAAGACTTTAGTATTTGGAACCTTAATAACCTTTTGTTCTTTACTACAGTTTTTCTTAGCAATTTTTAAATCATGATATATTTCTATTGTTTTTCTATTTAACTCTTCCTCAGAAAGAAATTGCCAATCAGGATAATCTCTTAAAAACTTCGTTTGCAATTCAATTTTCTTGTCAATCACCATATAAACCATATTAGGTAAGTCGCAATTTTCCAATGGTATAGAAGATAAATCTTTTTGAGCTGCATTATCAATCTCATAATCCAATGGCACTATTTCCATAAAAGAAATATCAGGTGAAAAGGTTTGCTCAGAGGGTTGGGATTTTAATTTTTCATTTTTTTGAGTAATATTTTCCTCACAAAGTATAAATTTACCCTCTGAAATCTTATCTACTTTTGATTCTTCAATATTTGTGGATGTTTTATTTTTCTTCAACAATTTTTTAAATTCAGTTTCACCCAAAGCCTTCTTTAAGTTTCTTGAGATCGTAAGTTTTGTGAAATTAAATTCTCCTGATAAAACATCTAAATCACAACCATTTTTAAATGCATCTAAAATTTGATTTTTTTGATTTTCAGTTAATCTTTTAGCCAAAATTCATCAATCAATACAAATCAAACCTATTCTAGGAAAAAATATATTGAATAAACTTTTTTTTAATTTAATTTAGAGAAAATTATTTTTTAACCTAATACAATTTATTGTGCTCAAGAATATCGTTCGATATAATAATTGAATGCTTCCTTAGCTCAGCTGGATAGAGCAACTGCCTTCTAAGCAGTGGGTCGCAGGTTCGAATCCTGCAGGAAGCGCTCATTATTAAACAGAATTCAAACTGGCCACATTATATTTACTTATTTTTCTTAATAACTATATTTAGCTTACAAATTAGTAATATGTTCTATCTAAAGAAGGGAAAAAAAGGATACTCTTTTAACTCAGATATTGGTCTAGATTGTTTTTGTTTAGGTACTTTATTTTTAGCATCAGCACCTTTCCTATCTTGCTTTTTCTTCTTATACCCTTTATTTAAGGGAATCTTAAATAATTTTCATTTACTTATTAAAGACAGATTTAATCAACTTTTTATTTTAATTTCAAGTATTTTAATTATTAAGAGTCTTTTATCAAGTTTTTTCCCAAGTAATCAAATAGAGTCATGGGATCCTATTTTAAATTGGGCAGGTATAGCAAATTGGATTCCATTATTCATTTGTTTCATGGGGTTCAACCAATATTTAGATAAAGAATCAAAAAGAGAGCAAATAGCAAAATACTTCATAATAGGAACAATCCCAGTATTGGTAAGTTGTATTGGTCAATTCTGGTTTAAATGGTACGGTCCATTTGAAACATTAAATGGATTGATTATTTGGTTTCAGCGGCCTCTTACCTCATCCAACCAAAACGTTACAGGTTTATTCAGCAATCCTAATTATGCAGGAGTATGGCTAACTATGATGTGGCCTTTAAGTTTTGCCTTGCTTGTAAAGAAAATCAATATTAGAGAGTATTTTAGGTCAAAAATTATGGCCCTTATAATAATTGCTCTTACATCCTCGATCTTGCTTACTAACTCTAGGAATGCTTGGATCGGTTTTTTACTATCAATGCCTTTTCTTTATGGTAAAAAATCTTTAAAATGGTATATACCATGCTTAGCAATATTAATATCTATTATTTTCCTATCATTTTTACCATTTGTTCCTATAGAAATAAGAAATTTAGCCCAAATGATAGTTCCTGACAATGTTCAAACAAAAATTAGTGAGATAACATTGAATCTACATACCTTTCCAAGATTAAATATATGGTCCAGTGCCATCGGGTTCATAAAACAAAAGCCAATGTTTGGTTGGGGAGCAGGAGCTTTTCCTCACTTATATAGATTTAAAAGTGGTTTTTGGAACGATCATACTCATAATCTTTTTCTTGAGTTATCAGTGAGTTATGGTCTCTTAATTTCAATTTTAATTTTTATTGTCTTAATTACTATTTTGATAAAAAGTTTCTATACAATATTTATATCTCATAAGGAAAGTTCAATAATTGATAAGGGATGGTGGGTCGCTGGTTTTATATTCTTTTTTTCCCACTTAAATGATGTATTAATATACGACATAAGAATTAACTTAGCTAGTTGGATTTTCCTTATAGGTTTAAAAAATATTTTTTATATAAATACAAATGAATTAAAGTAAAGTTAAAAATATCTGAAATATATATATCTTCTTTAAAAAGTCTGAATGTTTATATTACAGTTATAAATATTTATTTCTAATAAAAGAATTTATGAAATCTGACATAGTAAGAAAAGGAATAATTCTGGCTGGAGGATCTGGATCTAGGTTAAACCCGTTAACTAAGGCAATTAGTAAGCAATTAATGCCTGTTTATGATAAGCCAATGATTTACTATCCATTAACAACACTTATGCTAGCTGGCATTAAAGATATTTTGGTTATTTGCACTCCATTTTTTATTGAGAGTTATAAACGATTACTTAAAGATGGTAGCCAATGGGGAATAAATATAAAATACGCGCTTCAAGACAAACCTGATGGGATTGCACAAGCATTATTAATTGGAGAAAAATTTTTAAATGGATCTCCTGTTTGTTTAATCCTTGGTGATAATTTATTTTACGGAGATGATCTCTCATTAAAGCTTAAAGAGGCTAACTTATCTAAAGAAGGTAGCTGTCTATTCGCCTATCAGGTAAATGATCCCTCAAGATATGGGATTCTTGATTTTGATAAGGATAAGAAAGTCATTAGCATTGAAGAGAAACCAAGAAATCCAGTTAGCAATTTTGCAGTAACTGGTATTTATTTTTATGAAAATTCAGTTTTGAATATTGCAAGGAATCTAAAACCTTCAGCAAGAGGAGAATTAGAAATAACAGATATTAACAAAATACTTTTAAGCAGAGGAGAATTAAATGTTAAGTTATTAAAAAGGGGCATGGCTTGGCTAGATACGGGAACTTTTGATTCTCTTCATGATGCAGGAACTTTTATAAAAACTATCGAAACCCGTCAAGGATTAAAGATAGGATGTCCTGAAGAAATAGCTTGGAAATTAAATTATATCTCGACATCAGAACTGCAAAATCTTGCTTCTGAGTATAATAAAAGTTCATATGGAGATTACTTGATGAAATTAAGCAAGTCTAGAGATATTTAAATTTCTTGAGAAATGAAAGCCTACAAATTCAATCATATTAATAATGGGTTTTTTGATGGTCCTTTGGTTTTAGAACCTAATGTATACAAAGACAAAAGAGGTGCTTTTCTTGAAAGTTGGAATATGAACCTTTTTAATAAAATCACAGGAGAAATAAATAACTTTGTTCAGGACAATCAATCAATATCGCAAAAAGGTGTTCTTAGGGGAATGCATTTCCAAATACCTCCATTTCAGCAAGGTAAACTTATTAGATGCACAAGTGGTGCAGTATATGATGTAATAGTTGATTTAAGAATCAGTTCTAAGACATTTAAGTTGTGGGGTGGTATTGAGATAAATGCAAATAACTTAAGACAAGTTTGGATCCCGCCAGGTTTTGCACATGGCTTCTTGTCACTCGAAGATAAAACTGTTTTTGAGTACAAAGTCACGAACTACTATTCCAGTGATCACGAAATGTCTCTTAATTGGGATGATAAGGAGATAAAAGTAACATGGCCACAAATTGACTGCACTAAAATTATCTCCGAAAAAGACTCTCAAGCTTTATCATTCGAGAGATTAAGTGAAATCAAGGCTTTTTTTGAATGAGAATTTTACTTACTGGTTCTACAGGCCAACTTGGTAAAGCCTTACTGAAATCTAAGCCTAATAATATATTGCTGCTTACCCCAGATAGATTTCAACTTGATTTGTCAAACGAAGAAGATTGCAAAGCGATAATTCACAACCAAAAACCTGATTGGATTATAAACTGTGCGGCATTTACAAATGTAGATGGTGCGGAATCAGATAAAGAAAAGGCTTACCAAATAAACTATAGGGCTACTGAGATTTTCTCCCAAGAGATAGCAAAAGTCGGAGGAAAACTACTTCAAATCAGTACAGATTATGTTTTTGATGGTTTAAAAAAAAGACCTTATGAGGTTCATGATTTAACAAATCCTCAGAATATCTATGGAAAATCAAAGGTTCTTGCTGAGAAAGTTATTAAAAATACTTTAACTTTAGATAATCAGTTTTTAATACTTAGAACAAGTTGGGTTTTGAGTCCAAATGGAAAGAATTTCCTTCTAACTATTTTGAATTTATTAAATAATAAAGATTATATTGAAGTAGTAAATGATCAAGTTGGTTGTATGACTTCTGCAAAATATTTAGCACAAACTTGTTGGAGACTGATCGAATATAATGAAAACTATTCATCAAAAAGTAAATCTTTCCCTTCTTTACATCACTGGAATGATCAAGGTATTGTTACTTGGTATGATATTGCTGTCGCGATAAAGGAAATGAGTAAGAAAATTGGCATTGTTCAAAATCCCGCAGAGATAAAATCCATTTGCAGCAATCAATTAAAACAAAATGCAATTCGTCCTAATTATTCTGTTCTAGATTGTAGTAAAACAGAAGAAATACTAAATATAAAGAGAATTAATTGGCAAGAATCAATTCATGAGATCCTACTATCAATTTCCAAAAAAACAGATAAATAAAATTATCAATGAAAAACTTTAGAAATATTTTAGTAACGGGAGGAGCAGGTTTTATCGGTGGATGTTTTATAAGAAATATTCTGAGAAATACAAATTCTAATGTCCTAAATATAGATAAATATGGATACGCAAGTGATCTATCGAGCATAGAGGCAATAAAAGAATCAAAGTCGAGACATCGTTTTATAAAACAAGATCTCATTGAAAAAGAGTCAATTAGTTACTTAATTAATCAATTCAAACCTAATCTTATTATTCATTTTGCAGCAGAAAGTCATGTTGATAGATCTATAGATAATCCAACAAACTTTATCAATAGTAATATCATTGGTACATTTAATTTACTTGAAAGCACAAGAGAATATTGGGAAAAATTAAATATTGAAGAAAAGAAATTTTTTAGATTTCATCATGTGAGTACTGATGAAGTCTTTGGAACTCTTGAAGAAAATAAATTTTTTGATGAAAGCTCGAGATATTCTCCAAGGAGTCCCTATTCAGCAAGCAAAGCCGCAAGTGATCATCTTGTACAAAGTTGGTACCATACATATGGTTTACCTATTGTACTAACAAACTGTAGTAATAATTATGGCCCCTATCAATTCCCTGAAAAGCTCATCCCCTTAACTATTTCAAAAGCTATTAATAATAAACAAATTCCAATTTATGGTGATGGTTCTAATCAGAGAGATTGGTTATACGTCGATGATCATATAGATGCTATTTTAAAAACACTTTCAGATGCAGAGGTTGGAGAAACTTATTGTATTGGAGGAAATGCAGTCAGAACTAATCTTCAAGTTGTAAAAGGCATCTGCAAGCTATTAAACAATCTATTACCAAAAGATTATGACTATGAAGAATTAATTACATTTGTTAAGGATAGACCTGGACATGATAAAAGATATGCAATTAATAGTAAAAAACTAAGGATTTCTCTTGATTGGGAACCGACTTACTCTTTCGAAAGTGGATTAGAAAAAACTGTTAATTGGTATATTAATAATTCAGAATGGTCTAGATCATTACTACAGAAATCAGGATATGGAGGAGATAGGCTTGGAATTTAAGAAAAATCTAAAAAAAATTTATAAATATTTTGGAATTTCTCTACCTCTTTGGATGGAAAGCAGAAAAACACTATTTATATTTTCTTTAATTGATTTTATTCTTCTTTTCTCAATAATCAGAAATATCAATTTAGATCATGGCAATGACAACTATTTGATTAGATGTATTTATTTTGTAATAGTATGGAGCTTATTTAGTTACATCAATGGTAGATATAGTTATTTAAGAGAATTCAAAACTACAATAAACAAGCTTTATAAACTTTTTATAATTACAGTTTTTGTAACACTTTTCGTATATGTACTCGATAAAACTCTAATAATCTATTTTGAGCAATGGTTGCCGCTTGGTAGAGATAATTTAATTACAATTTTCACATTAAGTTATCTTTGTCAATCTATAAAATTCTTTATCCCAAATCCTCTTACTGGGAATCAATTTATTTATTTAGTAGGTAAAGAAAAAGATAAAATTCATTTTAGAAATTATTGTCTTAACACCATAAAAAGAAATAAATTAATTTTCAAAGATATTAATTCTATAGATAAAGATATTATGAATTTTAAAACTATTGTATTACTTGAAAATGATTACAATGATTTTCTATTAAAGTATTCATATTTAATTTCAGAGAATACAGATATTATTTCTGTAACTAGATGGTGTGAAAAGAATCTGCAAAGAATACCTGTTGAATATTTAAATAAAACTGATTTTGATATAAATATACTACTAAACCCTTCTCATAAAATTAACTGGAGATTAAAAAGATTTGGTGATGTACTTGTAAGTCTAATTTTATTAATTATTAGTTCACCATTAATCATAATTTCAGCTTTTTTAATAAAACTTGAAGATAAAGGACCAATATTTTATTCTCAAGAGAGGACTGGATTATATGGTGAAAAGTTTAAAATTTCAAAGCTAAGAACCATGAAAAAAAACTCAGAACCAAATGGTGCCGTATGGGCAAAATCAGATGATCCTAGAGTAACAAAAGTTGGAAGGTTTTTAAGAAAATCAAGATTAGATGAACTCCCTCAACTTTGGTCTGTAGTTACTGGGCAAATGAGTTTAATTGGTCCCAGACCAGAAAGACCCGAAATCGAAAAAATTCTTATTAAAGAAATACCTTTTTATAATTACCGAAATACAATAAGACCTGGATTAAGCGGCTGGGCTCAAGTAAACTATAGATATGGTGCCTCTATAGAGGATTCAAAGAACAAATTTAGCTATGAGGTTTTCTATTTAAGAAACTATTCATTCCTATTGGATTTATTAATCTTCTTTAAAACTTTAAAATTAGTTATAAATATGCAAGGTTCGGATCCAGAATAAAATGCTTATTGATTCCTTTTTATTCTTTAAAGAATTAGATCTTCTAGAGATCAGATTAAATTATTTATATCCTTATGTAGATCAATTTATTATTATTGAAGCATGTCAATCATTTACTGGTAAAAGGAAGAAATTTAATTTTGAAAATAATATTCAGAGATATCGTAAATTTTTAAATAAAATAACTTACTATAAAATCCATGATTTTCATAAATCAAGTAAAGATCTTTATGAATATCTCCAGAAGATAGAGAGCAAAAGATTAATTCTGAATATGATGAAGAGTCATAAATATTATGATAAAAACATACTTCATTGGGTACTAGATTCCTATCATCGAGAATGTATTCATATACCTATTCAAGATATATGTAAAGAAAATGATTTTCTAATAATTTCTGATCTAGATGAAATTCCTTCAATAAAAGTTATAAATGAAATTAAAAATAATCAATTTCATAGTTTCCCAATAGTATGCAAGCAATATGAATTTAAATATTATTTGAATAGTTTACACAAACCAAATTGGCTAGGTTCAATAATAGCGCCTTATTCATTTCTAAAAAATAAATCATTTAATAATTTAAGAAGAAATTCTATTGATTTAGAGGTTGCTAATAGTGGAGGCTATCACTTTACATCAGTTGGTGGCATCAAAGTTCTCAAAGAAAAAATAGAAAATTGGGGTCACCAAGAGTTTAATATTAGACTAATAAAGGATAACTTAAAAAACAATATTAATACTGGCAGAGATGTATTTTATCGCATTGGAGAGAAAAGAAATCAGTTGATAAGTCTAGAATCTAATCAAATTCTTGATAAAAGAATCTCAGAAATAATTTTAAAATATGATCATTTAATTCTAATTAAGAAAAAAAGTGAAAATATATTTGAAAAAATTCATTATAGGTTTATTCAAATTTTGGTTTATATAATTCATATCAAAAATAATCTACATAAAGTACCCTCAAAGTTTTTATTTCTAATAAAAAATTATTTACAGTCCAGATTTAAATCTATACCAATCTTTCACTCTAAATTTTTTCAAAATTAGAATACGAATATGCGCAAAAGATTTAATCAGTTTTTTGAAAGTAATTTACTTTTTCAAGGATTAGATAGAAGAATCTCATTAAATACATTTTCCTTATTAATTATATACGGATTAAATTTTGGAATAAGCTTATTAACGCTTCCTCATTTAATTAAAAACTTTGGAATTGAAAAATGGGGAATCATTGTTTTCTATCAAATAATTTTGAACTATTTAATTTGGTTAATTGATTGGTCTTTCAACCAATATAGTGCAAAATTTATTTCTATTTTCTCAGATAATTTATCTGAACAAAAGAAGATTTTCACGGAGACTAAAAGTGCTCAACTAATTCTGACTTTGATATCGCTTCTTTTATCTATTTTAATACTTTCATTTTTAAATAACTTGAATTTGTTTCTATCATTTTCATTGATCTTAATTGGGAACTATCTTAATTCTTTTTGGTTTTTAAATGGTATTGAAAAAATTTATGAATCAGCTTTGCTTCAATTATTTAATAAATGCTTTTTTGCTTATTTTATATTAACTTTAATAAATCAGAATTCGGAAATTAATAAATATTTCTTATTTTACGGTTTTTCCAATTTAATTACGGGTTTAATATGCCAATTTTTAATAAGTTATAAATATTCAATTAAAATAAAAATTGTAAGTCTTAAGAAAGGACTCAATACTCTAAAAAAGAGTTCTAAATTATTTTTATCTTCTATTGTAGGTTCAATAATTAATTCATCAATTCCACTACTAATTAATTTTTCTCTAGGTAATAAACAATTGGGTATTTATAATATAGCTGATCGAATAAAAGGAATATCAGTACAACTGGCTCATCCACTAAGTCATTCTATTTATCCAAGAATGGCCAAAGAATACAATAAAGATAAAGCTTTGGGGAATAAATTACTTAAGAAAGTTCTT
>MDSZ01126289.1_pt1 | contig 20158 bp, 15 predicted proteins | sample 811201 | NCBI WGS metagenome assembly MDSZ01 (sample SAMN05326647, study PRJNA326480) | marine metagenome | isolation source: seawater | place: Indian Ocean: North | collected 2010 | reverse complement strand
CTCCAGGCTCGCCATTGTCACCACCATCACCACAATCACCACTTTCTCCAGGCTCGCCATTGTCACCACCATCACCACAATCACCACTTTCTCCAGGCTCGCCATTGTCACCACCATCACCACAATCACCGCTTTCTCCAGGCTCGCCATTGTCACCACTCTCACCGAACTCACCATCCACACCTCCATCACCACTCTCACCGAGCTCACCATCCACACCTCCATCCCGGCGAAGAGTATTACTTTCTTCTCATGTCAATGAAAAGTATCAGTTTGAGATGGGCGCTTGTAAATTAATACCACCTATCAAAACTGCGACATCATCACCACCATCACTGCCATTGAAAAAGATTGCGAGTGCGAAGACTATAGGCATTTCCGCTGGCGGCGGTATAATTGTTGTTATGCTTCTGCGCGCGTTGTTCATCCACCATCGAAAGAAAAGGAAGCGATTCAAAGAAGATGGGCCTATTACTGAGGAAGAGGTTGTCCCCTCATCATCCTTCTCCCGATTAGTACTCCTTTCGTTGCGTTCTCTTTCTTTAGATAAAAATAAGGAAAAAAGGAATTTCACTCCAACTGGCGGTCAACGAAAAAGCAAAAAAATAAGCGTATGAGGATTTTTTTTCCTCACTTCCCGACGACGCTTCAACGACGATGTTTCTTAGAAACAAAACCGATGCGACAGTTAGCGATGATTCCATTTGTACCACTAACCACGCAGACTATGCAGTCGATGCATCTACGTCTTTACAACAACATCGAAACGATAACACGCATGAAGGCGGCTGCAACGGTCAACAGAACAATAATAACGTTAACAGTAAAGGTATCAGCGTAGAGAAGAGCAATTGCAACGAAAACGTAAACAGCGAAGAAATGGTTCACTCTCACATAGTTGACATTGAGCCAAGCGCAACGGAAGAAGGTATAAAAGGAACACCAACATCGAGCATTACAAAGAAGAAGAAGAAGAAAAAAGTTTGGTCAAAGCCACCGAAAATTGATACTTCGGCCATCACTGGTGTTAGATCAATTACGGCGATCAAAATCGCGTGTGGGCACTGGTTACTGTTTTATGGCTCTAAAACTCGAGTACCACCCGATTTTCAAGGTGGACTTGCCGTGAGTACCTTTTTTATAATTACCGGATTTGTTTTATATGTAGGATATCGCCATAAAGTCTGCGATACCGAGACGTTTTCATATTGGACATTTATTAAACGGCGATACGCGCGTGTCCTGCCTCTGCACTGGATATGTCTTATTGCGTATGCACCATTTGTGTTCTTAAACTACGCGCAAATAAGAGACGATTATAACTTTTGGCAAAACGAAAGCGGAGAAATCAATCTCATTATGGGTTTCGTTTTAACGCCTTTCTTAATGCATTCTTGGATATTTTCGCTCTGTTACTGGAATTCTGTGTGCTGGAGTTTATCCTGCCAGCTCGGCTTTTACTTTTGCTTCCCGTGGATGTGTAGGAAACTTGCGTGTTTAGAGGAGAAGATTGAAGAGCAGGCTGCTTCATCGATCACTAAATGCTCGCTCATCGACCGAATCAAACAGAAACTATTCTACCGTGGAGGCGATGGAAGCAACGAGACTCTCGAAAATACCAACAAAGGCACTAACAAAGACCTCCTCCTCTCGACTGAACTGGCTGGATATAAAAAGTATATCCTTCGATTTTACCATCTCTCTTCTTTCCTCCCGCTCACCCTGATGGGGTTTATGAATTCCACGTACTTTCGTAACATATGGAAGGAAAAAGATTTCAACGGTCGTGCCGAAACTTTGGTCACCGCGTTAGATACAGACCTTGACGGTGTTCGGGCATACTTTTGCGCGCGAGCGTGGTTTCCAGTGCGCTTGCCAATATTTTTCCTGGGGATGCTCTTAGGTGCCGCGAGAATGCGTGTCGATGATGCCCTTAAAATGGAAGAACAACAAAAAATGGGAGAAGCGAGTCAAGGCGACACATCCATCTCATCATACCGAAAAAAATGGGCCTTACGCACAGACATTCTGAGCGTCTTCCTCATCATCTGGATTACCACCACTGTGGTTTTCAGTGGCATCTACGCTGATTCAAAAAATTTACGCATTTTCAACGAGTTCATTCTCACCCTTCCTGTTGCCGCTTGGCTCTTTGGTCTCACGGCCTGCACCGAATCCTACACCTACCGATTCTTAACCTTAAAAACCCCACAACGCATCGGTCAGTGGTCCTTTGCGATGTACTTGCTTCAGTTTCCGTTCTTTAACTACTGGACCGCGATGGAAATACATTCCATGGACATCTTTCCTCCGTGCGATCGAGAAGATGAACATATTCAAAGGTGGTCGGACTGTTTTCGAAACTACGAAGGTGACTCGAAATACCCGGACATCATCGTTGTCGCGTTCGTGATCATGCTCATCGGGTTATCTGCTATCGTGCACAAGTACGTGGAAAAACCTACAACTACGTGGATGCAAAAGTTAGTCGGTTGAAAAGAAAGAGGAAAAGAGAAAAAGAATTATTATGTTATTCTCGTTTACTGGTGTATCAGACGCGCTCGTATTTTTCGTTTGTTTTCAAATCCCCTTATTAATTATTGAAAGAATCTTTAAAAGAATAATGACCAACTCTCTATCTATCGCCTCGCCTTTGTCGGTACCGTCGAAGCGACAACGAAAGAGGATTCCTTATTCGTGTCATCCTTCTTCTGTTAAAGTTCAGTGCGAAAATTGCGTCTCCCCTAAGAATAATAACGGCAATGCAGTGAAGCAACGACGACGACGACGACGACGACGAGAAGTGATACTACTTCCAACAACCACTTTACTACTCGCAACAACAGCAATGACTATTTTATCATCGGAAGATCATGCACTCGCGATGTTAGTGGACGAATCCAAATCCGTCTCTGCAGCTTCAACGATTTTAGATTCTCTGTGTTGTGTGTTTAACGGCGAAACGGGACTTCTTGTCTCCTCTGGTTTTGTTTGGTACGTCTCGAACGATAATTGGTATGTAGCGACGACGGCATCAGAATTATCAAAGAATAGCAAGAATTTACAGGTTGAGTTTGCGGATGGGAGAGAGTTTGCCGCAACCGTGGCTTTTAGCGACATCGATACGAATATCGCTTTCGTGCGAGTGAAGGTGGATGGCGCTCCGCCACCAAAAGTGGCTAGGATTGGTCGTTCGGGGAATTTGAAGGTCGGACAGGATGTTTTAGCGGCGTTTAAGGAGAATTCAAGAAGAGGTGGAGATATCGGGAACGCAGTCGTTCGTTCTGGAATTGTATCTGGACTGAATAGGACCGTTCCTTCGGTGACAGGACGGCCTTTGAGGAATTGCATTCAAACGACGGCATCATTTCCAAAAGAAGGTTCGGGAGGCGTCTTGGTAGATTCTGGAGGCACTGTGATTGGTGTGTTAGCACCAACGTATGCGGGAAAATCTGGAGTGAGCGCGGGAAGTTCAAATGGTATTTTCTTCGCGATCGGTGTTGATTCGTATGTATTGATTTCTCAGAAGCTTACCGAAGGGGGGAGATGATCATAGAAAAATTTTGTAGTGTAAAATTACTTATTTCAATTCAGTGCACGCGAAGCATCCTGTTCGCCGTAACGAGCAAAGACGAACTTTCAAGTAACACGACTCCTCGAGTTGCATTTCGTATAATCCATCCCTTTACTTCTTCGGCTCCAAATTCGGGCCTTTTGCCGAGAATACGGGCCGCTGCACCCGCGGCGATGGCAGCTGCCATTGACGTCCCAGATTGGTAGCCGTATAACGATTCGATACCATCGTCGTCGTCGTCATCGTGAGATTTTGCTGCAAACGCATCCGCATCATTCTTTTTCGTGCACCTATTTTGACCCGCACATGCTGCTAACAATCTCACGCCCGGGGCAAATACGTCCACGCATCTTCCTAAATTGTTCCACGCATAATTCATATCTCTGCTATCCGTAGCTGCTACAGTCAATGCTCGCAAGCTTTTCGCTGGCACAGATCGACACGCATCTTCGTTTTGGTTCCCGCTCGCGGTCACTAACAAACTGTTTGTCTCTCGTGAAAACCTTTCCACGGCAACCTCTAAGGCACGCGACCTCACACCAACAGGTGCACCAAGAGCGAGTAAAACTACTGCGCCTTTAAACTTGTCTCTGCCCTCTGCTTGCTTCGATAATATCTGATCGCTTGTCCACTCAAGTCCAGCGACTACATCTGACACCGACCCAACCCCTTCTGAGTTCAACACACGAACTGATACGATTTTCGCACCAGGCACTACGCCGGTAGTCTTTCCTGCAATTAAGGAGGCACAAAAAGTTCCGTGGCCGTCTGGATCTAAATCTAAAAGATCGTCTTCCTCTGGATCGAGCGCAGTCACGTGCGAATCAATTTTCCCTCGCAATTCCGCGTGTTTCGATTGTATTCCAGTATCGAGCACGTATACAAAAACGCCTTCACCTCTCTGTGGACCATCCCGATCGTTAAATGACAATTGATTATCTAAGGGCAAATAGTTTTGATCTATGCGATCCAAATGCCACGGTACTGCATCATACGACATCTTCGAAACGACCACATCCTCTTCGATATCTTCGATATCTTCCAGTTCGTTCAACCTCTCCAATTCGCTTTCCGCGGCGTTCACGGTAAACCCAGAACGGAAAATCTTCTTACAATTGAGTTGTTTATTTAATTTGCACAGCCTTAAGCTTTCATAACGAGATTTCAACGTTACGATGTACTTCTTTTTCTCTTCGTTCGGTATTCTTTGTGGAACTTTCCTCTTTACGTTGCCTGCTCCTCCTTCTCCTTCTTCTTCTTCTTCTTTTTCCTCTTCCTGACCGCATGCGAACGATGCTACGAGAAGTAAGAGGACAAAAACGAATAAATTCCAGCGCGAACGACGACGATGACCCCGGGTGAACGACGCGCGCATGTTTTTGCGAATGACTTTCGTGGTGGTGCGGGAGTGGTGGTCCGAGAGAGAATTTTTCTCGTTATTTTACGAACTCGCGTATTTTTTAATTTTTTCCAACGAGGTTGCACGTAGGTCGTACACGGGGGGTCATCAATACGTAAGAAGACGCGAGCGGCATTACATTACAATATGAACCGCTCGATGGCAACAGCCGCGCCGTCATCCGCGTTCGTTTCGTCCAGAATAACAGAAGCGGCTTTTCTAGAACGCTCACTCGCGTTCCCCATGGCAACGCCAAAGCCTTCTATTCCTCCTTTCTTCATTGAAGCGGCGAATTCAATCATCCCGGCATCGTTATCACCGTCGCCGACAACGACGAGAAGATAGTTGGTTTTCTTAATGCTATTGCTATCGCTTTCGTTTGCTAACACTAAACTATCGAGTAAGGCAGATACTGCTCGAGATTTGTCGACGTTTTTAGGGACAACTTCGAGCATAGTAGAAACCGCTCGTGTGACCGAAGCGCTGTTGCTGGCATTTGCGACGGTGGTGTCGATAAATAAATTGGAAAACTCAGGCAAATATCTGTCGATGGCATCTTTGTTTGGACCGATGAGGAGCATTTTCTTCACTTGACCTCGACTTTGGGTGATGATGTCGTCCACGGACGCTAAAATTTCGCTTTTCGGTTCGTGGTATCGTTCGTGAAGCTCATCCAAAAACGGAGACGCTCGCAGCGTCAGGCAACGATCGTCGCTCGTGAACGCAGTCAACGCAAACTCTTCGTCGTATTTTTGCTCGAAAGCTTTTCGTACGCACTCTACGGGTAATGCGTCGTCTATGATTGGAACGCCGTTTTCGCCGTACGATGCACCACCGTTGAGAAAAATCCCAGGCGACGACTCGGAAACTATGAGCGAATCTTTCAAAAGCGGATTCGTCGCCAGTGCCGCTTTTGCCGCCGGACGCGCTTTACCAGTAGCTACAACAATCAAAGTCGACTCGTCTTTAGAGGCTTCGAGGAGCACTTTTGCAACGCGATCCGATACGCGCGAACTTTTATTCAATAGCGTGCCGTCCAAATCCACCACGAGAACTTTTTTGCTTGCCTCTGACGAAGAAGATGAAACTCGGTCGATTAAACCACCATCTTTGATATAATCCCACCCTAAAGCCACCATGATTTCTCGTTCGAGCTCTTTCATGTCCTTCTCTTTCTTTTCCCCTAGTTCGTGATCGAACCCAAGCAAATGCGCGAACCCGTGCGTGAGCAATACCCTCAACTCGTCCTCCACGGAATGTCCAACCTCTTTTGCTTGCGTTCGCGCTGTTTCTATGGAAATAATTATATCACCGAGCACACAAATCGGACCAAACGCAGCAATCCCTTCCTCTTCTCCACCATTCGGGAAGCTCAAAACATCTGTAGGCGCATCTTTCGACCTCCACTCTTTATTGAGCGCTTGAATGTACGCGTCGTCGCACAACGCTACCGAGAGTTCTACGTGCGAAAGTTGTTCCGGGAAATCGTCCCCTAAATTTTCTCTCAATCGAAGATATATGTCACCATTGTTACTGCTGCCATTAATGCTATTACTATTCTTACTATTACTCTCACTACTTGCATCTACAAATAGCTTCAATATAGCTCTCGAATCCTTCTCCAGCCTCTCTCTCATCGTCTCCATCTTTTCCTCCTCCATTTTCAGCTTCTTCGCCATCAATTTTACGTCGCCGTTACCGTCCACATCCGACACGAACGACACATCCGCGATGCACTCGACGTCTCCCACGTAAAAGCTCTCATCGTTGTCATCGTCGAAGTCTTCTTCGTAGATACCATCCATTTCTTCATCGCCGTCGCCATTGTTCGTCAACGCACGCGGCACGACTGTGCTCGTCAAACTTTTCCTTCTTAAAAAGGTTTCGTTCGAGTGAAAATGACGAAACGTGGACGAGGACGACGATACAACGTTTTGCACTGCTTTTCTCTCGAGAGTCCTGCGACGAAAAGTGCATTCGTCGAGCAGAACAGGAGAGGAAGACCACGCGCGCGCCAGGAAGACATATTTCTTCATTTTATGGTGATGATGATGACGATGAAGTTGGGGAAAATGTTCGTTAGGGATGCGTCGTGTGATGGGGAGCGACATCGACGTCGTCGTCGTTGCACGCGCGCGTCGTCGAGTAGCCGCCATCGCGGTGATGCCAAGAGGTGAAGAGAGGAGCGCCATCATTGCCTTACTTTTTTGGTGATGATGACGATGGAAACACCGAGCGATGATGAACGTCGTGGTGGTGGTGACGAGACGATGCGTCTCTGACCTCATGCATCAAAAAGTGACAGGCCCAAAGCGAGGAGGGATTCTTTTAGACAGGAGAGTTAAATTGATGATTTCACTGAAACAAAATGGGCGGAACGTCGCTCGGAATAATCCCTCCACCCGGAACGAAAATCCCCTCCATACCTAACCTGACTTGAATGCCTAAGAATAAACAAAACGCAGCGACGGCGACGAACGGCAAGACGTCGTCGGCTTCGTACATAAACTCTCTCGTCGGTATGCGCAGGTCTAAGTTGTCGTAGACGGATAAAAGCTCTTCGACCGAGCTTTTGGACGGGACAATTTCGGAACCGTCCATGTTCGAGGCTAAGTTTGCGTTATTGCTGATGTTGGTTGTAATGTCACTAAGCGCTGCGACAGCATTGGCCGGTAAAGCTTCGACGACGGCGTTGGCCAAATCGTCGATGAACACCTCGTCGCAATCAAGCGCGGGTACGCGACCCCAGTATTCAATCCCGTTTTCTTCTGCTAATTCTCTGTACTCTTGGTCGATTTCCTCTAGAGTCTCAATGTGTTCCGAAACGAATGAAACCGGGACCGCGCACATCGCTTTGACCCCTTTATTTCCCAACGCTCTAATTGTGTCGTCCGTGTACGGTTTCAACCACTCCACCGGGCCGACTCTCGATTGGTACGCCAAAACGTGCTTGTACCCTTCGCACCCGATCTTTTTTAACTCGTTCGTGATGAGTTTCACGCACTCTTCCATTTCGTCTTTATACGGATCACCGCCTTCGGAAACGTACGAGGTTGGCACGCCGTGCGCGGAGAAGAAAACAACGGGTTTGTCCGGCGCGTCTTTAAACGCGTCCGATTCTAACGTGTTTTTAATCAACTTGGCCATACTCGAAACGTACCCCGGTCGACTGTACCAGGACGGAATGACCGTGTGTTGTAAAACTCCGGCGCTTAAAATTGGATCTTCTCTGAAGATTTTCTCCAACAATCTCAACGAACTCCCACTAGTACTAATAGAAAACTGTGGATACAACGGCAAAACTACCAAGCGCGTGATTCTGTCTCTCTTGATGTTCTCAATCGCCTCCTCCGTAAACGGTTTCCAATATCGCATGCCGACGTACGTCTTCACATTCGTCAACCCTTTCGATACCAAAGATTTCTTCAACGCTTCCGATTGCTCGTCCGTAATTCGTCGCAACGGTGACCCACCGCCGATGGACTCGTAGGCCTCTTTGCTCTTTGGTGCTCTCGATTTGCTCACCAGCGTCGCGACGAACTGTTGTAAGAATTGCAGGCCGTCTGTTTCGTTCGATTCGTTCGTTCGCAATCGCAACGACGATGGGGAGAAGACGTACGAAGGGTCAGTCGAGAAACATTTGAGAGAAAAAGAGAGCAACGACACCCCCGATTTCGCGTCGCGCGCGTCTCGTCCGAAAAAAACTTTGTCGTTGTTGTTGTTGTCCTCGTTGACCACGGCAACGACACGAACAAAGAAGACTCGCAAAACGACGGCTTCCTTTTTCTTCGTCGCGAACGAGCGAGTCGCGAGTGCGAGAATGCGACCGACTCGAACAGAGAGGAGACAAAAAAAAAAGCGCTTTAAAAGACGCGGCGACGACGACGCACTCGGCAAGCGGATGATATCCGGATCGGCGAACAGATTGAAGAGGAACGGCTCGACGTCGTCGACGGTTTCGGGCCCTCCCAAGTTCAAGAGCAAAACGCCCACGCGCTCGTCCTCGGCGTTTCGCATCTGCGAGTTCCAATCGCCGCTGCTCGCGGAGGAGACCCGCCGGCGACGACGGCCACGCGACGGAGAGACGCCATCCCTCGTCGACGTCGGCGCTCCACTCCTCGCCGTCCTCAAAGACGACTTTTTTGACGCGCACGACTTTGAAGACGACGACGACGACGACGAAGCACACCGCGCATCCGTCGTCGAAAAAAGTGACCTCATCGTCGTTGCCACCGCCAGTACTACTACTACGACGACGACGACGACGACGACTCTCTCGCGCGCGCGCGATGCTTCTTTCCCGTCTGTCTGTCTCGTCCGCTCGCGCCCGAGACGACGAGATGGCGACGCCACTCCTTACTCTTGATGTGACGATATGTCATCCGGGGGGGGTGCCCTCTTTGGACCTTTAGTACAAAAGCCACGTCGCCATTGATACCCTAAATATACATTGGTTAGGGTTTTAAAGGAGTCTAAAAACCCTAAATACAAAAGGACAAAAAAAAAATTGGGGGGGGACACAAGAAGACATTGTTGGCATTTACACACTCCTAACGAGAAAGACTTGAAGACGAAGAATACCTTTGCGATATGACGACGACGACGACGACGACGACGACGACTCGAACGACGACGATTCGGACGATTCGGACGATGAGTTTCCAGAAGAAGACCCCGGACGACGCCGCTCGGGGTTGTAAAACGCGCGCGTTTTGTCGGCAAAAGGGGGGTGAAACATCATCGGGTGTTTTTTCACAATCGCTCAAATCATCATCGCCGCCATCCCGTGGGAGTTTTACGACGGCTTGGTTGGATGGAGGAGGGAGAAAGCGCCGCGCGGAAGCCATCGGGACGCGACTTTTGGCGTTTGGCGGGAAAGGAGAGGACGGGTTTAAAGACGTCTCGGAGATCATGAAGAAGTACTCGAAGGAAGTCCCGAAAGACGTGACGAAAGTCGTCGGCACTGCCGTGAATGTCATGGGAAATGCCACGAAACAAAACGAATATAACGGCGTCTTCGCGCTCCTTTTCTTCAACTTTTTATTCTTCGCGTTGGATCATTGGGTACAACTTCCTGTCATGAAAATGTTCTACCTGAATCACGTGGATCCTACGTGGTGGCAATTCATAACGTGCACGTTCTGCCACGCCAGTTGGGATCACTTATCGTCGAATATTTTCTTTTTATACATATTCGGCAAGTTGATCGAAGAAGAGGAAGGCGCGTTTGGCGTGTGGTTTTCATACATAGCGACCGGTACAGGCGCGTCCTTAGCGTCGTGGCTGATGTTGCCGAAATCAGTTGGAGGAGTGTTAGGAATGGGCGCTGCCGCGACGGTCTCGTTGGGTGCCTCGGGAGCGGTGTTTGGTTTGTTCGCCGTGAGCGTGTTAGTTAAATTGAAATTTGAATGGAAAAGAATTTTGGAAGTCGTCGTGCTCGGTCAGTTTGTGATGGAACGATTTTTGAACGAAGCGGCAATGATAGGAAAAGTTGGAGGCGTGGGTGCGGGTGGTGTAAATCACGTCGCGCATTTAGCCGGGGCATTAGCAGGGGTGGTGTTGATTGCGCTGTTGTCAAAGATTTTACCCGAATGAATTTTGATAGATGGAGAAATACAGAAAAAGAGAGGGAGAGAGTCCTCCTCGCATATATATATATACGGCGCAGGTATTCATAATGATAATAATAACAATAATAATAACAATCGTAATAAATAAATAAATAAATAGAAAATGACTCTCGCGATTAAAAGATGCCGATAGCAGTGAACAAAGCAAAAGCCAAGAACAACCACCCGCCACAAAACGCAATGAAGCGTTCGGAAATTTTCTTCGAAATCAAACTTCCGCCAATAACCGCGATGAACGTCGCGAATAAATGTCCAGCCGTGGCTCCTATGGCCACACCGACTGGATTTTGCGCCGCGCCTAAAGCAATCGTCGCCAACATTGACCTATCCCCCCACTCGGCGACAAAAATCAAACAAAACGTTTCGATGATGTTTTGAATGTCCGTCGACCCTTTCCCGTCCGACTCTTTAATCTTCGATTCTGCTTTGCACACGTCCTCAGCCGCTTCAGCCAACGCACCTTCAATTGTCACCCCATCATTTTTATCCACTAAACTATTTCCGTTGTTGTTATCTCGACTCTCTTTTGTTTTCTTCGGCATTTCGTTCGCATCCTTCAAAGACTTCAACCCAAAGAACAACAAACTCGCCACGGCGACGTACTCGCCTATTGGAATCGTATTCGAAAAGCTTGCCGGGACCGCCGAAAACACTCTTCCAATAATCACTGAAATCACTGACATCAGTCCTAGCGCTGACGTTGCTCCAACAATCACCGGCATCCGTCCCATTCGCATCGCCAATAAAGCGGCGATGAAAAATGTCTTGTCACCCAATTCCGATATAAAAATCAACGCAAACGCGGCGGTAAATCCAGTTTTCGCGACCGCTTGTACGACTAACTGAATCGCGACTTGAATGTTATTCGCGACGTTTAACGATCCTAAACCACTGGAGATGTACCCAACCACTGCCAAAACGGTCAAAAAGACTAAAGCCATGGCAGTCGCGTTGGACTCGGCGAGCGGGTCGTCCATTTTCTCTTTGATTTCTTGGATGAATTTTATGGAGCAGCTATTGACGTTATTCCCATCGTCACCTCCACCCGCCGTCGCGCTACCGCTACTACTACTAACGACTAACGCTGCCCTCCGTCGTTGATGGCGCCCGCTGCTCCCGCGAAGACTGCCATTAAAAAGAGCAGAAGAAGTCCAAGAATTCGTGAGTCGCATCATCAATCGAATTCTCGGCGGCGATGACGATGACGACGACGACGACGACGACGAACAAAACGTCGTCTTTCTCGGCGATCCGCCGCGCCTGAACGCGACCGCCGCAACTCCCACAGAAGACGGAGGAGAAGATAACGTCGTCATGATCGTAAGCCGCGCGACACAACCGAAAGACAAAGCAGCAGAACTCAAAAGAGGAGAGTAACTTATGAAGGGGGAATGTGTGACTCAGCATAAAAAAGGGAAGAGGTTTTCTTCAACATTTTATTCAAGGGGATGATTTTCTTCCCAAAAAAAAAAAGGGGGAGGAGAAAACTTCTCTCTTTTCACTTCTAAAACGTACTACCGCCGATGGGCATATCGCCTCGCTTACTCGGATTTGTCGCCAACTTTTTTAGCATTCGTTTCTTCCTCTTTTGACTGTCTTTTTCTCTCTTTTTACGCTCAGCGGTGAGTTTATCGAGTTTTTTGGCGTTGGAGAACGCGGCGGAACCTTTCTTACCAACCAAGGTTGGAGCTTCGCGTAAAGCGAACGCGCCGGCGACGTGGCCGAGATGTAAGCGCTTGACGTGGAAGATGTGTTTGAGCGAGGATGGGTAGGCGGCAACCGCGCGAACGTGGGAGCGGAAGGCGTCTTCGGCGCGAGATTTGAGACCTGTGTCCGATTGCATTTTTTTCTCCGCGGCGGAGAGTAACGCTTTGACCGCGACGTGTTCGGTCAGGTTGTTGCGGGAGTAGTTGGAGGGATTCTTGTTGTTGCCGCAATACTTTTGCATCGTGGTTCGTGCCAGGACGTCTAAAACTGTGCCTAACTTTGCCTTTGAAAACGTAAGATCTTCGATGTCGTTTTTCAACGCGTCTTCAAACTCCAATTCTTTTGGACCAAGGAAAAGAACGGCTTCGCCGTCGTTGCCGAGACGCGCTGCGCGGCCAACTCTATGCGCGTACGTTTTCGAGTCCGTGGGAGGGTCGACTTGCACCGTCGCGCCGACGTTATCGAAATCTAACCCGCGAGCACCAACATCGGTGCACAAGAGAACACCTCTTGCTTGCGATTGGAACCTGGAGACGGTCTTTTGACGCTCAGATTGCTTTTGCGCGCCGTGTAAACGAAAGACTTCGTAGAGGCTGCTGCTCGAGGATTTTCTTCGACTCTTTTTACTATTATTATTATTCTCTTCATCGTCCGAATCGCTTTCGCTGCTGCTGCTGCTACTACTACTACTATTAGCACTAGTATTGTTCCTGTCCCTTTCGTTTCCACCACCGCCGTCGTCGTTCTTCTGCCCAGCTAACCAGGACAATATTTCGTAGTGATACTCCACGGACTCTCTGCTCGCAAAGAACACGATGACTTTGTTCAAATCAGACAACGCCCATCCGGCGAGTAAACCAGCGATAGCTGCCATTCGCGCTTTCGGCGGCGTTTCGAATATCGTGTGCGTGAGCTGCGAAGGCACGCGAATCTTTTTGTTTTTTCCGTCGTCGCCACCAACCTGTCTCCCAGAAGCTCTCGCCATGGCTTTCATTAATCCTTCTTCGTCCTCTTCATTCTCGTTGTCGTCTTCTTGTTGAACAAACTCAATCTCGCGATCGGCTTCAGGGTTTACGTCCACTGTCACCGCATTTTGCATTTTCATTCGCAAACGTTCCGTACCTGGCGTCAACGTAGCCGACAATAACGTCATTTGTAAAAATGGAGGCGACGACGATGCCGCCCGCGCCTCCTTTTTCGTTCTATCGATGATATCTAGAATAGCTTCGATATCCTTCTCAAATCCTAAATCTAAAACGCGATCGGCTTCGTCGAATACGATAAAACTCACGTTCACGTACATAAACGCAGCGGTATTTTGCAAGTGATCCAACAATCTCCCCGGCGTGGCGGATAAAACGATACACCCTTTCCTCAACTTTGCCTTCTCCTTGGCTCTATTTTCTCCCCCGTGAATCGATCCGGTGGAAATCCAATGGTACGGTTTCGATACTTTCTCGATAAACGAAGAGACTTGCGTGGACAATTCTCTTGTTGGCACGATTATTAAAGCCCTCGTGCCATCTTTCCTATCGATTCTAGGCTTCGCTACTCCTAAACTAATAACTATCGGCAAAACGTATGCCAAAGTCTTTCCGCTTCCAGTTTCTGCTCGAACGTAACAATCCTTCCCGTTTAGAATCGACGGCACTGCCAACTGTTGCACGAGAGTCGGCGTCGTAAACTGTAAATCCACGGACTCGGACATAATTTTAATCAGCGTCTCTGGAACGCCGAGCTCAGCGAACGATTTCGCTGTCGACGCGTTGCTATCAAACACCCGGTCCCGATGCGGCGCTGCGTCTCTATTCGCTTCATCGTCATCCAATTTGTCCTTCTGTGTTGCTTTCTTCATCAAATTCGCCCAATCCGCTGGATTAAATGCTTCCTCCTCTTCGTCATCGTCCCCCTCCTCCTCTCCCTCTCCCTCTCTCGTTTTCGGTTGTTGTTTTTCAATCTCCAAATCGCTCTCTTTCTCCGTCTTCTTCGACGATGCCGCTAACACATTTTCCCTGTGTTCGCGCGAGTTTTTCAAGAATCGTTCTTTCGCGGTTAAGTGCGCATCCTCAGCGTTCGCATCCTCTCTCGTCGTCGTCGTCGTCGTCGTCGGTTTCTTCACCCAAGTCGAGCCGCCAGATGCAGCAGCGCTCTCGTCAGCGGCGACGACGAGTCTTTTGCGCCCATTCTTCCTCTTCGTCTCTTCGCCCGCGCCGCCAACCAAAGGTCGCTTTCTCGTCGTCCCCAAAGCGTCTCTGGTGATGCCGTCCTTCGGGTTGGTTCTTCCCTCTCTTTTCCGCTTCTCTTTCCCTCCCTGCCATTTCTTCTTCCCTCGAGCGACGGTTCTTTTGCGAGGGTTACCTTTAGGCACTCTCCGACGGGCGCTGTCGTCGCCGCCATCGCCGGAAGACAAAGACGAAGAAGACGACGACGCGCCGGCGATGTTCAGGGTTAAACGACCGCCCCCGTTTTCGTCGTCGTCGTCGCCGCCGCCGCCGCCCCCGGCCGGCATTTTTTTTGGAGCGAATCGAGGGACGACACAAACGAGACCAAAGAAAATGTGGAGAAAGAAGACGCAGCAACACACCTAAAAAATGAAGTTGTTCAATCACAAAATGTCCTCGCCGCGTGACGCGCGCAATCAGACGCCGCACAAAAGTGCTTTTTTTAAGTCTCGACAACGCGCGAGTACGCGTCGTCGTTCCCGTGAAACGTGTGCAACCAGCCGTGTTTGCATACGATGCACTCGTAACCAAAAAGATGAGCGCGTTTACGCACGGCGACGTTTGAGTCGCGGGTAATCGATTCTTGGTACGTTTCGACGAGAGAAGGTGCGCAAAGATAGACTTTGTTGTACGCGATGGCAAATGGAACGACTTGCCCGGATGTGCTGAGATATTTCGCGAGTCCTGATATGCATCCCGGCCAGTCAGGGTTGAAACAATCGTCGAGTATCACCACTCCTTTTTTATCGAGACATTCGTCGGCGGCTAATTTCAAATCCTTCAAAGTCGTCTCTAACGTGTGCGATCCGTCTATGGAAAAGATTCGGACTGGACCGTCTTCGTCTTCGTTAAAGTCTGTTTCCTTGGACATCTTCGTCGAGTCTTTCGAGATGGGCACGATAAAGCTCGGCAAACCCGAATCAACTCCCCCATCCCACGAGAAAGAGCCCGTTGCCTTCATCGCCTCGCACGCCTGCGTCATGTTTTTTCTAAACTTAGTGTAATCTCCTACTCCAGACTCGTCCATGTTATTCGTTTGATTCTCGAAACAGTCGATAGCTATGCACTTTTCGTCCTGTTTTCTCAGTGACAATAACGCTAAAAACGATCTCCCGTGATACACCCCGATCTCCGCTAAACTCGTCTTTTTCCTCTCAACACCTAATCGAGTCTTTTGGCACGCATCTATCGCTCGGTAGACGTCTACACCTCCAATCTCGTAAAACCCGCTCATTTTTGAAACGAGCGTCTTTACCGCGTCTTCTTCTTCTTTTCCTCCCCCGCGGTCGTCTCTGTTTCCTCCCACATCTTTCTTCTCGTCTTCTCCTCTTCTTCTTTCGGCGGCTGCGCGTAACTTGTTTTCGTTCTCGTTAGGTAAAATGCCGCTTCGCGTTGGTCCGAATCGTCGTCGTTTCTGTCGTCGTCGTCGTCGTCTTCCTCTCGGATGCTGCCGCTGCCTGTTGTCACGGGGGAGACATCGAGAAACCGACGACGACCACGACGACGCGTCCATCATCCGCGTGTTTCTCGACGAATGATGATGCGGTGGTGACTTTTTGGCAACCCCGAGGGAGCAACGAACAGAAGACAATAATGCCGTTCCATTTTTTATTATTATGTTTTGGGTGCAAAATTTAATTGTCCGACCATTTTGTCGGACAATTAAATTTCGTATCTTTGAATGAAATATAAAAAGTAAAAAATACACGCGCACACAAAAGAGACTTTTCCCCGTGGGGGGGAGACACAAAGAACGATATGGGCGGCGCGCACTCGTCGGCCATCTCCCGATCGAGACGACAAAACGAGGACGACGGTGAGGTTGAGGAGGAGGTGGAAATGCCCGCTCGGACGACGACGACGACGACGACGAAACCCGAAAGAGAAGAAGACGAAGAAGAAGGAGGAGGAGGAGGAGGGAGTGGTGGTGGAAACAACGAGGCGATGAAAGACGAAGAGCGAGGAGAAGAAGAAGACGAGCGCGAGGGCGACGAGGAGGAAAACAGCGGCAGAGTTGTGGCGTCGTGCAGAGTGTGTTTAGAACCCATACGATTATGCGACTTGGTCGAAAAGAACAGCAGCGGCAGCGGCGGCAGCGGCGGCAGCAACGGTGCTGAAGCCACCCTTTTGGGGTGTAAGTGCGCAGACATTGGCATACATTTGAACAGAGAGTGCGGCTTGAAATATCTCAAGAATTTACGTCGACCGAACCAGGCGCTGACGGTGTGCGAGGTCTGCCAAAGCCCCATGTCTGAATTTGCGGAAAAAATCCAACCAGTGCTCTCGACGTCCGAGTCCGAGTCTCCGTTTTCCCTTCACGATAGGGATGGCTTCATCCACACTTTAACGCGCCCGCGACGCCGACCGAGCGAGTGGTGCGAATTCTTCTGCTTCCTCGTTCCGTGCCTGCCGTGCATCGCGCTCGCTTCGACCAACTGTTTCCACTTTTTGTGCGTCTCTGCCATGCGTTTTCGAGCGTACATTTTCCTCGGCGTCATTTTAGCCGTGCTGATAATATTCTTATCGGACGTCTATTTGTCCATGGAATCGAAATTCAAGTCGCAAGAGAGAGAGCAAAGAAAGGACACGTATGATACCGGTAACGATAGCGGATATAATTCCGATTACTACCACCACTCTGGGTGGAGAGGCAGAGAATCTAGGCCAATGTTTGGAGGAAGAGGAGGAGGATGGAATAGCTTTTATTACGACGCGTAATAGCGCGTCGTCGCGCTCGCGTATTTTCGAGCGTTGGGGTACATTCAAAATCCAAGAGGAAGGAGACTTTTGATGTTTTCTAGAGAGTGGTGGAAAGAGAGATATAAAAAAAATTCAAATAAAAAAAACAGCACAAAAGCATTTCGAGACGACGCGCGCTTTGTTCTTTTGTGCACCATTGTAAATACCCGACGATGACTGCGGCAGAAGAAGATGGCGCATTTGCGGTCGTCGTCGCGCCAGAATCGCGTCGTTCTTCGCACGACGAGTTGCTCGATTTGTTAGCGCGAGCGGAAGAAGAGTTGGCGTCGTCGTCCTTGAAACAGCAACAATATAATCATCATCGCGAGAAAAATAGAAGAGGGGAATTTGAATCGCAAAGCAAAAGCACCACAGACAACGGCTATAATAATAACATTACCACGCCTTTGAAGTGTCACGGCGGCACGGAGAGAGACATTCCTCCGTCTTCGTCTTTGTCTCCATCCCTGTCGTTCCAAACACCGCAGAATTTATCGCAGTTGCGCACGCGAACGCGATTGTCGCCTCCTTTGCTGTTGGTACCTGGAGGAGGGAACACGAACATATCGCCGAGATCATCGAATGGAAGCAAAGTGTCGCCATTTTTTTCAAGTTTGTCGTCGCCGGAACGAGAGGTGTGCGCGATATGCATGTGCAAGTTGGACGATGTGGAGTCTCCGAAAGTCAGTCGGGAGGATTTGACGGGTCTTGGAAGTACTAAAGACGACAGCACCGATGGCGACAAAGAGAACAAAACGAAACAACAACAACAACAACAACAACAACAACAGCAACAAAGGAAGAAAGAGACGTACACTTTACCGTGCATGCACAAATTTCACAGAAAATGTTTAGAGGATTGTCGCGCGAACGATTTTTCGCAGTGTCCGATGTGCAGGGAGGATTTGCCTGGAGGTTTAACGCCGGATTACGTGAGGCAGATGAGGGCGAAGAAGCAAGAGGAGGATCCGGACGCAGCGAGAAGAGCGTACGCGGTTCAAAGGAATCGAGCTGCGAGAGAGGCGGTGAGAGCAGCGGCGTTGAGGAGACAGATGGCTGCAGGGGTGTTTAGCACGAGTCCGACGAATTCGATGAGTTTGTCTACGCCAGGTCAACAACCGCGAACGCCGCTGGCGTGTCCATCGGGCGTAGGGGGTACATCGCCGGCGAGCGCGAGTGGAAGCGGGGAGAAAGTGGGTGGAGGTACGTGTGTGGGCGGTAGTTTGCGAAGGACAAACTCTGGAGCGGGTGTCGATGCGAGCACGGATAAGAAACCTCCACTTCCGCCGCGAGGTGTTCCTTTGAACGGAGGAGGAGACGAAGCGTACAATCGACATCGACGACAGAGGTCAAATCTTACCGAACAATTAGCCAAAGTAGAGAATTTGGACGACGAGGACGACGAGGACTTAGACATGGACGACTTAGACATGGATCTTTCCCAATCGCAAAAGTCGGAAAACCATTAAAATAGAACTAGTGTAGAGAAGCAAGCATAAAAAAAGTCGCGAAAGCAAAGTAGTTTGTTTTAAAGTTGTGTTGTAAAACCATCGTATTACTGTTGTTAATCAAAAAAAATATCCCCGGGGTTAACAACCATGGGAACACCAAACGCGTTTTCAACCACTCGTCGTCCATCTGGTAGTGTTTTTCCTACGTATTGCATCAACTCTTCCTCCGGTATATCTTCGTATTTCGGTCGCACGCCATTCGCGCTACTTCTGCCTTCAGTCGAAGTCTTCTTCTTTTGTGGCGAAAGCACACGTCTCGGTTGCGTTCGCGACACCCCAGGTCTCGAGTATTTACTAGTGCTACTATTACTATTACTATTACCAGTACTAAACGGATGCACGGTAAAAATCTCCCACTTCGTCGTCCCGTCCACGACGTGCTCTGCGAATCGCATCCCCCATTCCCTGTGCATGTTCACATCTATATTTTGCACCAACTCGTGGAAATCCCCGACAGAACTCAACCCGTTCCTAATTTCTAACTCAATCGTCGACTCAATTGCGCCAATATTCCCAGAGATGAGTACAATATCACGCACCGGGTCCAATCCTGCCGCTCGTCCTACGGTATCCGCCCACTCGTGCAACATTTTAATACACTCGTCTTTGTGGCCGTATTTCGCCACGAGGTTCCACCGGGCGACGACAGAAGCCGACTGTGATCTCGAGCGTCCCTGTTGTTCTCGTTGCCGTGCGGTATCGCTCCCGTTGATGCCGGATAAAACGGATGAAAAAGAACCCGCCTCTTTCTCTTCGTCCAAATTTAACGACGACGACGACGACGACGACGACGACGACGCGTTCTTCGTCGTCATCATCTTCTTCGCCTCCAATTCGTCCGAGTCTAGAATTTCCCACAAAGTCGCATTCGAAGACGACGACGACGACGACGAAGCGCTTTCGAGCGTCTCCGCGAACAGCTTCGCAAACGTCGCGTCCCTTTCTTCCTCCTCCTCTTCCTCTCGTTGTGGATCTCGCCCGTCGTCGTTGCTCCACGAAGACGAGGCCCCGGCGGCCAACACTTTCCCCGTTTTCAAAGCTCTTCTTCGGTGTCTTCTTCTTCCTCCTCCTCCTCTCACTAATGTTCGTTGGTGCTGTCGCGCAATCGTCGTCGTCGTCGTCGTCGTCGTCGTCGTCGTCTCGGCGGAAAGCGGCGGCGGCTTTTCGTGCCTCCTCCTCCTCCTCCGAGGGAAGAACGCGGAGAGACTTTTTTCACCCTCTCCTCCTCCTCCTCGAAGACGAAGAAAACCCGACGACAAAGACGACGAAAACGTCGTCGTCAAAGTCGTCGTCGTCGTCATCGCGTCGTAAAAGTGGTGGTCGTTTTGCGAGTGTTTTTTGGTCCTCCTCTCTCTCGAACAGTCTCTCTTTTTTGT
>MDSZ01124291.1_pt1 | contig 20161 bp, 27 predicted proteins | sample 811201 | NCBI WGS metagenome assembly MDSZ01 (sample SAMN05326647, study PRJNA326480) | marine metagenome | isolation source: seawater | place: Indian Ocean: North | collected 2010 | reverse complement strand
TTGATGCATTAGTAATTTTAGATAGTGCCATACTATTATTCCTTAACTCGGTTTCGTTGGAAAAGTTACGTTATCCAAATCGGCTGCTTTTGTTATATCTCTAAGCTCTTGTCTATACTTTCGCCATGCAGTTGCATCACCACCACTATCTGTAAGTGTGTTTATTTTATAGTCAGCTTCTTCTAACAATGGTTTTCTTGTATCTCTTAAATTATTTTTTTTACGTTCAGTAGCTCCATCAGCCCAAGCCTTTAATTCGGCTTCTCTTGCTTTAACTTCTTCTGAAGTCATTTCTACTATTAAGTTATTAACCATTTTTTTCATTAGTCTTTAAGCCCATAAAGTTTAACTGTTCCTGATGCAATGTCTGAACCCTCAAAAACAAATCTAAGACCATTAACAACATTAGCAGCATTAGCTACAAGTAAACTACCACTAAAACTAGCACCAATTTGATTTCCACTGTCAGAAAAACCACTTGACTGTCCAGTAATACAACATGATCTTGCTGTGTTATTTACATTTTGTAAATGTCCTTGCAGACTAATTCCTTCGCCTGTAGCATTTCCCATATCGTAATATTGAAATCTAGCAAAATAACTTGATGAGTTAGTTGATCTATGACCACCAAAAGCTAAACTCGCTGTCTCTCTCGCATATATTGAACCATCTTGAATTGTGCCACCTACAAATGCTCGGAGATACAGAGCAACATCATCCGTTGCTGGAAGAAACTCAGCCATTATGAAATAATTATCATGGGTTGAATTGATGTATGTAGAATCTATATCATAAGCAGAAACAGCACTACTTATGGTTGCTGAAAGAAGATGATCCATACCAGCACCAGTTACATTTCCAGTAATAGTTTGATTACCAGTAAAAGTATTATTACCAACTAATCTTGCAGCCCCAGTATCAATACCTGTTTGTTGTACTAAGTTTCTATAAACAACATAAAATTGTCCACTTGGTGGAGCTTCAGAAAATCTAAGAGTTACACCATCACTATCAATTGTGTAAGATGTAGTAGGTTGCTGTTGAATGTTTGAAACAAATACTTCTAAGTCCTCAGGGTTAGAAACTCTTTTGTTTAACGTAAAAGTTACATCACTATTATCACCAGTAAAAGTTTGGGATGTAGCCTTGGCAAAAGATGCAGCTGGATGAGAACCTATGTAACTCACTAGCTCATCTCCAATATAGATAAACTAACTTCGGCAGCTTGTGTTGTATCGGTTACAACTTGGATAGCATCACCATTTTCTAAAACTAATTTTTGATTTCCCCCTACAACTACTAAACTGCTCCCAACTGGGATGGGTGCATCCTTGATAATATAAATATCTGTTCCACCACTTTTTACAATCTTTACACTTGCATTTGTGGAGCTTGAAACAATGTTTGCCATTGTCATTCCAATAATAGTCGTTGTTACACTTGAGGCTGTGTACATGGTGACTAAACTATTGGTAGTTTGAGCAGTTTTTAGTTTAAAGTTATTTGGCATAGTTTATCTTTTCCCTGTTGCCTCTACATCGAGATCAAAGCCTGATAATTCAAAATCTTTATAGTCAGTTACATACATTTTATAAGACAAATATCTCCCTGATACTCGGCTATCTATTTTGTAATCGGTAGATGCATTAAAGTTGGTTGTTGTTGCATAGGTTGGAGTTGAGTTTGGTATGTCGGATGCACCAAACTGAAAAACTATCGTTTTGTCAGTATTGTTAGTATTTACTTGAGGATATAATTTCTTGATAACTTTATATTGGGATAAGGCAATATCGGTCTCATCTAAGTCAATCCCAGTTCTCTCTAAAAGAGGAGCTTTAGTTGCCTCGGTATCAAGGGCAAAAGCCATAGATCCTTCGTCAGCTAAATCGAGACCATAAAGTTTATCCGAGGTAAGACCATCAGAAGAGTTATCTTCTCCTACAAATAAAGTTTGTCTATTAAAACTATCTTCCTGATCATAGTAAGTTCCACCTATAACATTATAAGCAGTAGATGCATTATTATATGTTAAAACAGTATCTACGTTAGCATTAGTTGCCGAGCTTACGTTGGGTAAATCCATAAATCCCCAAGTATTATTCGTGTAGTTATAAACGGCAGCTCGATTACAACGAGTAGCATTTGGGAAATTTACCGAGCTATCACCTGACTTATAACAAAAATATATTTCGTTTAATGATGGGTTATGGTGAACAAAACAAACTTCGTTATCTTGAATATTTAAATTATCAAAAATAAATCTTCTTACTTTTTCATCTGAGATAGATTGCTTACTAGTCCCATCATGCATATATACGTCAGTATTTCCAAAAACGTAATGCTTACCCTCTACTTCAACTACACAGTTTTGGTTTATGACACCTGTATCAGTAAAGAGCTTTCTAAAGTTAAATATAAAAGTTCCACCTACGAACTCCATAAGCCAAACCTGATCCTGAGCATAAATAATGAAGTTAGAGCCAAGAGACAATCCATCAACTATTTCAGAACTAATTTCTGAAAGATCATTAAAGCCAGCTGTCTTAGTTGTGTCAGTTTCATCCCAGCTGTCAGGTACGGCATTACCTACTGCACCATTCGACCATCGAACTCTTGTAGGAAAGTTTGTGGAGCTTTCTGTCGTATTTAGTGCAAGTAGGTAATTCTTAAATCCTCGTAAAGCTACACATAAATGATTAGCATTCCAGTTAGGTAAATCTGAGAAGTTTGTTGCTGATGCTAATCTATGAACTGGCTTTTTGTCTGGTCTATTAAGGTACAGGACATTACCATTATTTACTCCTGTGTAAGGTCTTGGGTCAGCTGTGCCTGATATAGAGCCTGACCTGTCATTTACTGTTCCACTTGAGTATTCATGGATTTCCCAATCGTCAGTTAAAATTAATACACTATCAAATGATGATGAGTTAATAACACCAAAGCTAAACCTTGGAGTAAATCCTAAGCTGGCTTTTACTGTTCGGAAGATTGGAGACCTTCTTACTTTTCCTTCATCAAATCGAACATTAAATCCACTTGAGAAGCCATTCACTGGCAAGTTATAAGGTGATACATCGGTTACTACCCCAACTTGACCAAGGTTACGAATTGGAAAGTTAGGCATTGTGTTAAGTCTTTATAATGTAGTTAAGGATAATTGTTGGTTGTACGTTACCATGAGCCGAGGATGCATTGGCAGCACTATTGTTTGCTATAGTACCAGTAGTTGTCACAGTTGAGTTTGTACCACCAGCTGTTGCATTGTCGGTATTTTTTGAGTACCCACTACCAAAGTTACCTGATGGTGTGCTTCCTGAAATATCGTGGAAGGTATCTCTACCATAAGTAAAAGCATGGGCATGAGGTGAACCAGTAAAGGTATGTGTGTGGGCATCCATGGTGAGTGTGTGATTATGAGCTGGAAGTCCACTTTGGGCTGAAGTAAGAGTTATACCTTGGTTGCCCCCAGTATTGCCTAGAGCATTACCATCTAAACCACCTAAAGCAGTAGTAAGTAAACTTGCACTTGCCTCTTTACCAGCTACTACCCTTCCCCTTATGTCAGGGATGTTAAAGGTTGTACTACCATTCCCAGCTCCATATGTAGTAGCGATAGCTGTAAATAAAGCTGCATAGGTTGATCTTGAAATTGCTGATCCATCACATAGTAGCCAACCAGTAGGAGCAGAAGAACCACCATATATAATAACACTCCCACTCGGCATGAGTATGTCAGTTGTTGCCAAGCCATCTAATAAATTTAACTCCGTATGTGAAGAAGTGACAGCACCAGAGATATTAGGGAATGTTGCCTTTATAGTACTTTTGATCAATCTCATGTGATCATCGGCTTGAGATAGAGCATCTGTCGCTGTTGGATTAGATGCATTTAAACTATCTATATATGTTCCAGTTTCTAGTGCCATATTCTATCTTTCTTAAAAATTGTTATTGAGAATGCCTATGAGACTTCTCATGTCAGTTCCATGGGCATTGGTTTCTTGGTAGACTTTATGCAGCTCGTCTTTTGCTCGCTTGTATCGTGCCTGAGCCTCGTTGATGAGCTTTTCCTGTCTACCTTGCAATTCGTTATAGAGACTATCAAGTTTCTTTTGATGGTTCTCTATTTCTTCCTTAATTTGTGCATTGGTAAGGTCTTCTAGTTCTTGTTCTGTCAATTGTCTCTCCATTTAAAAAGGTGGGAATAATAATAACAACAACAAAAATCTTTAGCTCTTTTTTTGAATTGATTGATTTGATTAACCCATGGGGGTCATTTTTGCCCAGTATGTAACTAAAATCTGGGAGAGATTGATTGAAGTTGTTGGTATTGCTTGAGTTCTGCTGCAACGGATACGTTATCCGATGCGAGTTGAACAATTAATAATCATAAGACATTAGATTTGTTATGTTCGTTCTGAAAATTATTGGGAAGGGGCTGGTAAGTGTTTAAAAAAATTGGGACTAAACCCACAGCACCACCTAAGTCTCTACCTAAGTCCTCTCATCAGTTTAACTGTTGATAGTTTATTGTATTCTTATCGTAGTTGTATTTAGCTTGAGACCTAAGTTCTCTCTTAAGGGTAGACAAAGTTAAATCTAATAATTATATAGTTAAGCTGGGGTTAGGCTAGTGGGAGAGATATTCGCCAATCTATTTAATTAGGTTACTCTCAGCGATGCCTGTCATTAGTCTAATCCTTTGCAGTGGGGTGGCTGAGTGGTTTAAAGCAACGGATTGCTAATTCGTCATACTGGCAACAGTATCGTGGGTTCAAATCCCATCCCCACTGCCATCACAACAAAAAAACACCGATCTAAGAGTCACCAGACACATATAAATACACTCTGAGCTACCTTAGTAGCCCAGAGATGTCTTCATGCCTCTGACGAGTCTTATATCGCTAAACACCACATGATCCACCTTTTCCACTGATGTCACATATGTCATGTGTTTCTTCTTTATATTCTATGCCAACTTTGTTGCTTGCTTCATGGAATGGTACTGCATTGAGTGGTTGTCCACCTCTGCTCCCATCAGCATAGAACGTAAGACCTCTTAGCCTGTGAGCATACTTAATTATCATCTCAGCATAACTGTCAACTAGGTATTCATTGTTGAGATCAGTTCCCCATGCTGGAAGATTAATTGTGGATGATATACTCATGTCCACATAGTCTTGGACATCAGCTTGGAATTTAATTCTCCTTTCAGGATCAGAGGCTAGGTCTAAAGCACTCTCGATCTTATCAGGATTAACCCCATACTTAGAGATCATGTCAGCAGCTGCACTGTCTACCACATACTGGTAAGTCCAATCTTTACCATTGGTCAGGTATCTTCTTTTGTAGGCAACAGCAAACAATGGTTCTATTCCTGTTGTAGTGCCAGCTAATATACCGATACTCCCAGTTGGTGCAATAGCACGATTAGCAACAGGTTGAGACACACTGAGATAGTTAGCAAACTCCTTAGAAGTCTTATCTGAAACGTCTTGGTAAGCCCCAAGCCAAAGCCTAAGTTCATCATTGATTTCATATTTATATCCTCTCTGTAATAACCATTCGTGAAGACCCATAATGCCTAAGCCTAATCTTCTGTTTCTTGATCTTACTTCTTTAATCTTTTTGTAAGGGACATCGCCTTTAATAGTGCCACACAATAAAAACTTTGTAGCCAATTGTACTACATCAATTAACTCAGCAAAGTTTTCTATTCGACTAAAGTTAAGTGAGCCAAGGTTACATAAGTCACTGTCATCAGAGCTGGTTACTTCTGTACAGGCATTCCTCAGGGTCTCTGTGTCTTTGTTATAATTAAAACTAAAGCCAGCTTCACTGGTTCTAAGAGCCTGAGCTACATTAGTTTTAAATGTAGGATCAATCTCCTTAGTCTTAAAATAGTTCTCAAAGAATTCGGTATCGTAGTTGACACTGATGTTAGTCATGTCCATGGGTGCTGGGAAATTAAAGTCAGCCTCTTTGAGCTTACCAATGTTAGTATCTCCAGCTGGCATATCATACCAGTTCTTCATGGTCTGGAATTCTTCGATGTCTCCATGTTTCCAGTGAAGGGATGCATACATAGCTGATCGTCTAGAACCACCTTGCATGACCTGTCTACCAATCTCATTAATCATCTTCATGGATGGTATAGCTCCAGAGGCAACTCCACCTGTTCTCTTTAGGTAGCTGCCAGCTGGTCTATAGACAGAGTAATCAATTCCAATACCACCACCAGACATTAAACAAGATGTAGCTTTCCAAGCTAAGTCAGCCCAATCTTCTCTGGTGTCTTCCTCAGCCCTGAGAAGGAAACAGTTGTTATAAAACTTAAGCTCCCTTCCAGCATACCAAAGGTATCTACCACCAGCTATAAACTTCATATCGATCATGTACTTAGCTAGTTGATCTATCTCAGTAGGTGACATTAAGCTCTCACCAACTTCCTGAGCCAGTGTTTTACTTAAGTCAGCCCAAGTCTCACAACCTTCATGTTTATATTTTAAATTAAATATGTCTTCAGCGAATTGATTACGAAATTGCATTTGGTAGTTTCCCTTCTAATTGATTTATTCTCATTTCTGCATAACGAATTGCTTTCCTTAGATCGGTAATTTCGCTCTCAACTTCATCCATACCATCGTAGACTTTTAGTCCAGCTCTGGATGCATATTTAACAATGTTGCCTTTCCAAAATGATAATTGATTTTTCATTATGAAATCTGATGGCTCAATTTCAAAGTCATGGTAATGTTTAGGCTTGGTTATTATATCCTCAGCATCTTTAAATACTTTACCAACTACGTTTACTAACTTTTGAGCAGCCTCAGCATTCCTTTCAGCTTCTGCAAGTTCCAGTTCATGTTTTTTAATTGCTTTTTTATAACTCACTCTTGGTCTCCAAAAATTTAAATTAGGTTTACTATTTGCCCACCAAGTCATCGTCTTGGTCTCCATAAGATTGGCTTGTCTTTAACTTTGTCCCAATCTGACCAGTGTAATATCCTAGCCATCTGGGCTTGCTTAACTGCATCATTCCTAGTAAAGCCAGCCTTAATGTAAGCTCGTTCAACCAGAGACCAATCAGGTCTGCTGCCCAGTATCTTATCGGCTGTCTTTTCACCAACACCTTTAAGACCTGAGTAGCCATCTGCTTGATCTCCAGTTAAAACTTGCTTGAGGAAAAACTTCATTGCATCAGCCTCGGACACATCAATTCTTTCTCCTGAGAGAGGTCTATATAATTTAGCTGGAATGGTTTTCATGTCCTTATCATCGGACACAATTATACACTTACCTTTATTGACAGGCATGGTTGCCATAATACCCATACAATCATCAGCCTCTAAATCTGGCTTGCTAAAATATGGGTGCTGGTTCTTAGCCCACTCTACCATCGCTACATATCCAAGAGGCTTTCTAGCTTTCTTTCTGTTGGACTTATAGGTAGGGTCAATCTTCTTACGAAAATTATTTTTATCAGACAGGCATAAAACTAAATCAGTAGAATTAAGTGTAGTTGTGATTTCATTTATGGTGTTGTTAAAAACTTCCTTGGCATCTCCTAAGTCTGTCCAGAGAGACCAGATATCATCACCCCAATCTGTTTCTTCTTCAGCAGCTGCACAGGCACGAAACAAATATAGATCAGCATCAATTAATAATTTAGTCATCGCTATATACCTCTAACTGTTCCATGGCACTTATGCCTTTTGGTGTAATGAACCATTTATTGCCCCATACCTCAGAATTCTTTTTAGTTGTTATCCATCCTTCAGATGCACACAGCCCAATGTAATCTGCATGGTATCTAGCAAACCTACTTTTAGTCATGTAAGGGTGCTTATGTGTCCGATCTAAAGTTGCCCAGATATCTCTGAGTGTCTGTACTACTGGATCATCAGGATCAAACTCAGGGTCAAACTTAATGTGTGTTTGCCCAGTTTGTTCCGATTTTAAATTCGGCTTCGATTGGGATTTCTGTAATGTTGAAATCTTCTCCTGTTTTTTTAGCCATTCTTGAAGTGATATCACCGACATGATCAGCATCTCCTTTTTTTACTGCTATTTGGACTTCGTCATGTACCCATGCAATTATCTTGGCATCTAAATTCTGCCTTCTAATTTCGTGGTCTATGTTGAGTATCCATTGTTTGCAAATAAGAGCTGCACATGATTGCAGTAAAGTATTAAAACTTTTATGCCGACTTCTTATTTTTAATTTTCTTTTATCAAGCCCAAGGATGTATCCTTTGTTGCTTGCCTGTTCTAAATTATCTTTAAGCTGTTTAAATGATGGGTTAGCTTTATAAAAGTTGTCTTTAAGCTCTTTGCCTTTTTTAGCATTAGAGCCAGCTATTTTACCTATCATTAAATCACCACCACCATAAATCAGTGCAAATATAAATGTCTTAGCTTGGTCTCGTGTTTCTAAGCCAGCATCATTCTGGTTCTTAGTATGTATGTCTCCATTAAGAATTTCTTTTGCATATGCCCCTTTGTCGTAGGCAGATAAATAGTAAGCTAATGATCTAAGCTCAATTCCAGATAAGTCTGAGCCAACCAATTCATAACCAGTTGGAACAGTAAATAGTTCTCTACACTCTTTGCCAAACTCAGCTCTAACAGCTGGTACTTGGGCTAAGTTAGGGTATCGATGAGTTGCTCTACCTGTAACAGCTCCATTAGATATTATTGAATGGTGTAGCTGTCCATTATCTTTGACGAGCTTAAGCCAAGCTGCATTACCTTCAGCTAACATTCCAATTCTTTTATTTAGCATGAACATCCTTGCCAGCTTTTTAGCCTCAGGATATGGAAGAGCAGCTAGGATGGTCTCGTCAATTTGAGCATCTCCAGATGGTGTCATCTTCTTTGGTTTCCACCTGTATTTCTTTTCTAAACAAAACTGGATATGCTTTCTGGAGTTAGGGTTAAATTCTACAACCTTGACTTTATTAAAAGGCTCACCCTTCTTATATCCAAGTTTTTTATTATTAACTTTAGGAATAAACTCTGTAATTATTTCCCATGGTTCAAATAAAGTTTGCAGCTCACCTTCTAAAGTTGCTCTCTCCTGAGCTAACTTTGCATAGAGATGGCTGGCTTTAGTAATGTCAAATGTCCATCCAGCATTACCGATCCTGTCACATAATTCTGCAACCTGATGCTCAAACTTTATAGCTTGCTGTGAATACTTTTCTGGAGCTAATCGCTTCCATAGAGCATGAGTAACTTCAACGTCTTGCTTACAATACTCCAGCATCTCCTCAGAGAATTCTTCCCAGCCACCATCATAGTCACCTTTATGATTTCCTAATCTTAAGCCCCAAGCCTTAAGGGAATGAGACCCATAAAGTTTTTTAGGTAAACTGACCGAGGTGTCAAAGTCAGTGTTGACTAAGTCAGCCTCGATCAATCTGGAGATAACCAAAGTATCAGTTACTTTGCCTTTGGGAGAAAAGTTAGGATAAACTTTTTGTATGGCTGGAAGGTCAAAACCTATTATGTTGTGACCTATAATTTCATCTGCATTTTCTAATACACTTAAAATATTATTAAATGATTTGTGCTTAGAGCTACTAAAATAAAGCATATCATTATCGATATCTTTAATTACAATGCAGTGAATTTTATCTAGAGTATCTAACAAGCCGTTGGTTTCAATATCAAAAACCAATCTCATAGGCTGTTAGGTTGCACTTAATTGATGTGGAATTTTTACACAAAGACTATACCCATTTAAATATTGTGGGTCTTGTTGTATTTTCATTTTTGCATGAGCTGTGTACTGCTCACACTTTGCTTGACTAGTAAATGGAAAGTTTACCATTGGGAAATTTACCCAGACACCATTTCCACCTAAATTCCAAGCAACAACAATTACTGGTATCCACATTGTCATTTTGCATTCTCCTTTAGTTTTTTTAATTTAGCTTTAAGCAATATTTTCTCTTTATTCTTTTGATAGTATTCTTTAGCTCTTTGAGAATTATATTCCTTACGAATTTTATAGTAGTTATGCCCACCACCAAGACCTTGGCTACTTTCATAGTCAATCACCTGATCTAATACTGATGCCTGACTATATGAATGTTCTCTAGTCTTAGGGTAATATCTTCCAACCTTATCCCAGCTATCAGCTCTGGGATCGTCTTCAAATTTATCCATGTCAACTCTCCTTAGTTAAAAATTAATAAGCTGGTCTGTAAGTCTTCCTTTATCAATGTCGTAATTAACTGAACCAGCAAAACCTGTTTCACCAGTAAATCGATTTTTTAAAACATGAAGATGCCTGATATTTCCATCAGGTGCTTCAGCATCAACTTGTAATGTTATGCAGATGTCAGAAAGCTGAGCAATGGCATGAGATCCTCTAAGCTGTCCAAGACGTACCTTTGCACCATCTTCATGTCCTTTGTCTCCCTCTGGTCTTCTCAGATGGCTGACAATTATTAAGCCAATTTCTAACTCTTGAACTAGTGTCCTGAGTTTAGTCATTGCCATGTCTATTAACTTACGTTCATCACCAGTTGCTAACCCAGATATTAAAATACTAATGTGATCTAAAATGATCCATTTAATATCCAGAGCTTTTGCCATGTAAGTTATTTTGTTACAGATCAGGTCAACATCAGTTGAACCAAAATGATCATAAAGATAAACCTGTTTATCCATGTTAGGAAAAAGCTCACCAAATGCCTGATCGATTTCTTCATCAGTTGCCAGTGACCTATCAACACAAATGTTTTTAGAAAGATGAATTCCAATTAAACCCAGCAAGGTTCTCTTGTTACTTTCTTCCAACATAATCATGCCGATCTTTTCACCAACCTGATGAAGGTGGTATGCAATCTCTCTAACTAAAGTTGATTTGCCGATACCAGAGCCAGCCGTAATAGTGACCAACTCTTTCCTGAGACCCTTTGTAACCTGTGTAAGTTTCTCGTAAGGATAAGCAATGGATGAAGCAGCATCATCCACACTAATACTCGCTCTGATATCGTTAGCTGCTATAATTCCGTCTGGTCTGTAAGCTCTTGCTTGAAAGATTGCAGTGATAACCTCGTCTGCCTTATTCTTAAGAAGACATTCATTGGCATCTTTCATGGGAAGTCTAGCAATCTTAGCTTTACCTACAGGTAATAGCTCGGCTATTTCCTGAGCAGCTTGCTGTCCCTGAGTGTCCATATCTAGCATCAAGATAATTTCACCAAACTGGTTAACGTAGTCCCAGTTATTTTGGATCGCTCTCTTAGCAGCTGCTGCACCATTCGGAAGTGAAACTGTAGCCCACTTATGGTTTTGAATTTGTGAAACTGTCATGGCATCAATCTCACCTTCGGTAATCACAAGTTTCTTTCCTGTGTTCCAAAGATGTTGCCCAAACAGCTGTAGCTTATTAGTGTCACCAATAATACTAAACTTCTTATCTGGTGTCCTAATTTTATATGCAACAACAGCCCCAGCTTTATTTCTGTAAGCTGCCATTTCATTTTTATTTATGGCTGTAAGGTAACCAAACTTACGGCAAGTCTCTTCACTTATGCCCCTATGTCTAAGCCCTTTAACCTCTCCCTTCGGTAATGCTTTTTTGAAGGTTTTATCCTTTTTCGATATTTCGGTGAGCTTAACTCTCTTTTCATTGGGTTTCGGTTTATAGGTTTTACAGGAGAAACAAAACGAACTTTTGTCATCATAAACTCCATTTGCATCTGAGCTGCCACACTCTGGGCAAGGCTCATGCCTAATAAAATTACTCATAGTCTCTCCTGTATAATTTGGGGTGAGTAATGGGAATTGAACCCATATCTACAGGATCACAACCTGTCGATCTTACCTTTGATCTATACTCACCATTAAGTCATTGAAAATAGGTCTCCAGAATATATTTCCTTACCAACCTGTTCATTGGCATCTTCACCAAGAAAATGATATCTCATGTAACGATGCCCAGTATGGTCTTTCTTAAATTCTTTTCTTATTGCAAGACCACCTCGAATTAGTTTTGACATCACACATGGAAGATCAACAATTCGATATAAATTTAAAGCCTCTAAACCACTAATGTTACCTACATCTTTTAAATGCTCAGTTACTAGTTGTAGTTGTGTCGGCTTTTTTCTTTTTGTCATATTCATAGCTTTTTACTCTCCCCTCTAATAGCCATTCTATAGGGATCATTTTATGAGCATATTTAAACCCATGCCTTTCACAGTACATGGCATATGTTGTTTTTGATCCTTTATAGAGTTTGTTATTGACACTTTGAAAAACAAAACGAATGTCGATGTCTGGAAACTGCTCCTTAATTAATAGGTGCTTATGCCTGTCTTCAGTAAGCCATCGACCTTTCGTTTCAACATAAAAAAAGCCACCCTTTTTAGGCAGCTTGAAATCTGGTGTATACTTAGCTTGTCGAGCTGGCTGGGTATAGGTAATCTTTTCTTGTTCGTAGATCACATCGTACCCAGCTTCTTTTATTTGTTTAGCTATCTTATCTTCTAAGCCTGATCTATACCCTCTAGAAATTATACTTTGGGCTATTCGCTGGATCACTAGCATCCTCAGCTGCTAAAACAATTTCATCCTGTTCAGCTATAAAGCCATCTTTCTCTTCACCAAATGTAATGCCATCGTCAGCATCACCACCAACTGGGTTGATGATTTGAACTTTAGTAAGATGCAAAGTAACACCAATATTACCAGCTGTGGAATATGGTGAAACATAGCCAGCTAATTTTAATGTTGATCCACCCCATAATTTAGGAACGTCACCAGCAATAATATTACCTGTAGCATCACAGAACTTTGGAGCAAACTTTGACTTTGTCACAATAATTGTGTGTCCAGTTTCCTCATCTATTTTAAATGGCATTCTGGCATTCTTAGCCTTATCCTTGCCAAATTCATCTACAGCTACTTTATTGACAGCTGCTTTGATCTCTTTAGTTTGATCAGTAGGGACAATAAGATTGCATTTATAAACACCATCAGGATCGAACTGAGTATCTGGTTTGTTCAACCATGGGTATTGGGCTATCCCTTTGTGAGTTATGAATATCGTCTTCTGTTTCGTTGACATATTCAAATTCTCCTTCTTCTGTTAAATTGATTAAGTTTGTATTTTCACCTAGAACTTCTAGAGATATGCCTAAACTGTCAGCCTCAGCTAACAAGTCTAAGGGTATGGGCTGGTTTTGTTGACGAAACAACTTAGCCTTGCCCAAGACTTTCTCTCTTGGATGCATTGTCTTTACTCCGATTTAAATTAAAAAAATGTGTGGGATGGGAGAGTAGTGGTTAATTACTACTCAATTACCTTGGACAACCACCCCACTAGTTAACCTGATCAGGCAAAGCAGTAGTCGCTTTTTAATACACCCTTCAAGTCTAGGTCTCCTTTTATAGGAAAGCTGGGTAAATCCAGCTCATCTACATTGTCGAGGTCTCTGACTACAAAATCATATATCGATTTATATAAATCAAATCCCTCATACATTTCCACAAAAGCCTCTCTAACCACCTTTGCCATTTTATGTGACATTGCTGGTATTGTTGCAAAGCTGTCGTGGATCAGGAAGAAATCCTTTATGTTATTCTCAAGTCCTTTAAGAACAGTTAAAAGCAAGTGAGCTGCATCCATCGAATGAATGATGTTTGGAGCTATTGCTGATTTGCTCTTAGACTTTTTGATTAACTTACTTGGTTTCACCCTGAGTGTGACCTGAGTTCTGGTCAACACATTTGCTACCCTGTCATGCAAGAATATTTTAATCTTCTTAGTATCCCAATCAGAATACTTATGCAAAACAGGAAAGCCCACTGGGGTAAGCCATCTTACTGGTTTACCTTGGTGAGCTGCTAGTCCAGCTAAAGATTTAAAGAAAGCCATACCAGCTGATGCACCTTGGATAACTTCATTAATAGCTATCCAGTTTTTATCAGCTAAATAATTAGAGGCTTTAAAACCTTCATCTTGACCAAATGGATGTGACTTTAGTTCACCAGTTAAAACTTGATCTGAAAGCCCTCGCATAGTGTCTTCCATAATCTGGTTTTTAAAACCAAACTTCTCACTGGAATAACCATATGTCATTGTATTTCTTTTCACGATTTTTCTGGTAATACCAAAATCAATCCATTGTTCAGCCAATGGACATCCGTTTGAACTGTCCTTTGAGACACTTGCAAGCACCTTATCGGCTACTGCCTGATAGATGTCTTGAGGTTTATCTGACGGAACTAAGTTAACGAGATGTCCATCGGCTTTACTTCTAGATGCTGCACTATAATGCTGCACTCCTGAGTTTGAGCCATCTTGGGCTAGAGGTAATGAACATTCATAATCAATACCATTCTGGAGATATCCTACATATTCGTGACAAGCTGCTAGAAACTGAAATGGCTTATCAGCAGTTGACCAAATATGATAGCTATCTTCAAAGTTAGTACCAACATCAATAATAAGTTGTTCATTATCAACAACCCACCTAAGACGATCTTCATTGCTCTTTTTAGAACATTTATCAAAGTCACCAGTTGTAGCTACATGAAGAGCTAAACGGCTTGCTCCTGAGTGACCTAACTTTTGCTTATTAGCTAGGTTAAACATTGCTTTGATATGATCATCTCTATGATGACTAAAATGTGGGACAGGATAAACTCTACCTCTAAAATCAAAATTGTGAGGTAACCAGAATTTATCGTAAGTTTGAAGCTCATGGGCAGTTGCTAAATCCTGAGACATGACAGCTCTTAGTCCATCAATTTCTCTGTTTTTAATAACTACTTTTCTAGCTCCAATAGTCCAACCTTTTTTCTCGGCTCTAGATAGTTCATCCCAATCTTTAGGCTTAACCTTTTTATTTACATGGGCTTTTCTTGGAAACTTACCAAATGATTTGTTTTCTTTCCAAGCCCACTCAACAGCACTAACAATATAGTCGTTGATGTTGAAGGCTGTCCTTTGAATGGCATTTAAAGCATAAATAGCTGGCATAATAGTTCTATCTTTAAACCCAGCATCTATAGCTTTCTTATGTCCCATATCAGGCGATCTAACCAGAGTAACTTCAGAGGCTAATGCTGGCTCTAAATAACACCCAGTGTCATAAGATGTCCAATCCTTAGGCTCTACTACCATTGGTTGGAACATAGGCTCTTTCCAGCTTGCCATAAAATCTAACTCAGAGAGTTTTTCACTAGCTGCCTCAGTAAGACCAACCCTACGAACAATTCTATTATTCTTTTTAGGTTGTTCCCAAATGTCAAATATACCTGACACTTTTAAAACAGCATTAAAAACAGGAGCTGCTACTTGAACTCTTCGCTCCTCTTTCCAAGCATCGACTTTATAACCTTCTTTAGAGGCTATGTTCTTAACTGCTTTTTCTCTGTATCTTTCAGAAGAATGATCTTTGGTTACTTTGTCCTCAAGTCTCTTAGCGAGTTTACTATTGTATTCCCTGAGACCTTTAGACCAATGTTCCATCTCTATTCTTTTACCAATTTTGACAAGAACTTTAGTAAAGTCATACTTAAGACCAACTCCATCCATGGTAGTTGTTAACCCAATATAGCTTAGTAAATCGACATCTATATCTTTTAAATCTTTATACCAAAGACAAACTCTAGTTGATTTAGTATTTTCTTTGTCAGCCTCTTTATTAAGAACTTTGGTTATTTCCTCAGACACTCTATGTAAACTTTCGCTCACTAAAGTATGAGGGTTATTTTGTGTTGAAGTTGAATTAAGTTTTTCTTGTCTCTTTAAAAAACGATCTCGACCATCTGAGACCATTTTCTTTTCTCTAGAAATTTCATCTAGTACATTAGTCTGTTGAATAGACATGGGCATTACTCCTTTCACCCTGTTGGCTTAGGGTGGACATTGTTGGAAGTTGTAGAGTTTCTGCGAATGTCTTGAGTAATGTTGTTATATAAAATTTAAACTTTCTTTGTAGTACATTAATTTTAGAATTAGTTCCTACATTAGGTGGAGCATTAATTGGATTTCTGAAAGTGCCAGATTGTAAAGCATCAGTTGTTCCACTTTCTTCTCTTGGGTTCATACCCAACCCATCTCTGCTTACCGACTTTTTTTGTCCATTCCAATATTCAATTTGACTATTCAAAGTTATATTAATGATTATGTCATTAACCATGAACCTTGAAACTCTATTAATAAAGTTTTTCTTGTTGTGTAACATTTTTCAATCTCCTTAATTTTGTTACGTTATAAAGTTAAAAAAAGAGTACCATTACAGTACTCTCAAGTTTAATTACAATGCAAGGTTTTCTACTATATCTAGTAGTGCATCTTTATTTTCATGTACATATTTAGCTGTTGTCGCTTGTGACCTATGTCCCAGTATCTTGCCAATTATAAGGGTATTGACCTTATGTTCATTAGCCATTCTGGATGCACAGGTATGTCTGCAAATATGAAACACAAAATTAGGATCGCCCTTAGCGAATCGATCACGAGCCTCATGCCAGAGGTCATAGAACTTGTGGTGGTTGTACACCGACTTAACTCTTCCTAACCTCTGAAGGGCTTCTAAAGCCTTTCTATTGAGGGGTACATCCCTAGCATCACCATTCTTGGTCTTAGGTAGATGTAGGAACTTTTTACTAGATGATATAAAGGCTGTGTCTCCAGCTTGCAAAATTTCACCTAGTCTCATTCCAGTATTGAGACCAACAGTAAAAATATCAGCAACCCAAGTTTCACCACTGTTATTAAAAAACCAATAAAGATTTTCGATTTCTTTATCAGTGAAATATCTGGGTCTTTCTGACTTAACTTTCTTCCAGTTAAAGTCTGGGGCATGGCTAATTAATTCTTCCTTTACACCATGCTTAAATACAGAAGATAAAGCAGCTGCATAACGATTTACAGTGCTTAAAGATAGACCTAAGTCATCTTCCAAGAAATTAAAAAAGACATGAATTTGTCTTGGCTTAAAACTGTCTAATGGCTTGTCACCATATTTCTGGAATTCAAAAAACTTCTGCATCTTTGACATACTTTCAGCGATGTGTCTGTCAGAAGAACCTTCCCATATGTTCCTCTTTTCGGCATGAGTGAATTCTCTAATAGTTTCCATTTTAGTTACTCTCCTTTCCTTGCTTGAATTCTTTTACAAAAAGTTAAAACGTCACAACCAAAGTTGGCTGCATTGTCATACGATGGTTTTTTATCAAGGTAATAAAACTCGTAATGAGAAAGTATTTTCATAGCAAAGTCATAAGCTGTTTCTACCTCAGTAAACATTTTAACGTCATCCTTGTTGTAGTTAGCTAAGTCTTCCTTGCGAGATTTAACTTCACTTTCAGCCCAAGTATTACCAGCAGCAATACTAGGCTGACCTTGCTTACCAGTGAGGGCATAAAGTTTGCCCTCTTCTGGTTTACCTCTGGTATTAGTTTCATAATACTCACCCTTGCGAATATGCTCAGGCAGTGGTTTATTTTTAGGTGAAATAATTGGGTTCATTATCTGCTCTCCACTTCATAAAATTTGCCGTTAGACTTTATTGTCTTTTTGACAGTTGTAAGTACTGGAATTTTAGAACCCCTCTTTAAAACCTTGGGTCTATCGATCCAGTTAGTTTTACCGAACCTGAGACCAGCTCTGATCTCTCTGTCAGTATAAAAGTATTCACTCAGGGAAAGTTTCTTCCTGAGCTTACCAAATGTGTTGTGACCTAGCTCAATCATTGCAATGCAATCAAAGGCTACTTTCATTTTGAAACTGTTAGTAAGGCTACGTTTTTTCTTATCACCAAAAACGTATTTAGTTTCAGTTTTAACAGCTCTAGGCTGTGCTAAATTTGACCTTCCATTTTTAGATCGTTTAAGAAAGTCTGGTATAGTTAAATCTATTTCAATACTGGTCATTTTTATCTCCTTCTGTAAGTTACAGGAGACCTGACAGCGATTGATCTCGGATTGCTAATCCGTCAACCCGTAAAGGGTTGCGAGGGTTCAAGTGTAGCAGCTCCGTAATCAACCAGTGTCTGGTCTAATTTGATAATTAATATTTCTACTTTTGTTTGTCAACCTTATTGCTGGTAAACAGCTCTTTTTAAATTATAGTTACATAAGTTATAAAATCTCTTAGCTTCATCTTTAAATTCAAATAAGCCAAGTCTTTCTGGTGATCTGTAAACAGCTTGACCATTTTTATTAACTCCTGTTCTAATTTGGTAAACTGCCCATTGATCTCTTTTTTCTGGGGTATGTACTTTGTACATTTGAATTAATGGTACACTATTCATGGTTACTCCTTCCACCCATATTGATTATGGGTTGCTCTACGACCTTTTGCTCTATTAAATTCAGTATTGTAAGAACTCATTATTTGGTTTTCAGCTAATGATGCACTATAGCTATCAGTGCCTGTACCAGTATACCACTTAGGATTTTTCACAAACTCATCAAAAGTTTGGAAACCCTCAACCTGTGAAAAGTTATACATATCTGTCCAAAAACTATGATACCCACCAGTACCATGGTATGAATTTTCTTTTACAACATAATCTTTGTCGTATGCTTTAGATTTAAGTTGTTCGTAATTTAATCTTATTCTTCGCATTGGTTACTCTCCTTTAACTAGTTTTTGAATTACATTAAATCTCTTTGCTCCAGCTTTTCTTGTTCTTTGGTAAAAACAAGCATCAATCATGGTAACTCTATTACCACGAGTTCCTACATAGTAGGCTTTAGTTGTAGCTCCACCATTTTTAGTTTTTACGATTAAATATTCCCATGATAAATTTTTAAATGGCTTGTATTCGGTGAGCTGATCTCTGTTAAATATTTTGTGTGAAAAACCATCGCCAGCTTTTTTAAATCCGTTTGCAATTTTATTTAATAATTGTTCCATTTGGTTACTCTCCTAACTTTTGAATTTTCTGTTTTATTAAATCGTGGTCTTTATTTAGTCTTGCTAATATTTTATACATTTTATTGATAGTTTCTTTACGATCTAAACCATCTCTAATTGGTATTGTACCAGCAATTATTCCTTCAACAATTTCAATGTCTAGATTATTTTTTGTTCTATATCTTTCGTAGTCTTTTAATGTAAATCCCATCGGTTACTCTCCTTTGTGGGGGCTTGATGCCCCCTTTTGTTTTTATTTATGATATCCTAATTCTTTTGATTGGTACGAAACTGTGTCATCCCATAATTCCCATAAATCTCCGATATTCTTTTCAAGATTATTATATGGAATGCCTCTTTTCGCTTTTATGTCCCATCTCCACATTGTGGAATAAAGACACTTACCAATCACCTGACCTTTTCTCTTTTCAATATGACCAGATGATGAATAACGAGTAGGATGATATCCACCAGCTACTACCTTACACCAGCTTACAACACCCTGAGGCTTGCCAGCATTCTTACCTTTTTTAGCAACTGGTAACTTATCAACCTCTTCCTGACCAAACCACTTAACGGCTAGGTCATATCCAAAGTCATCTGAAAGATAAGCTCTTCGAGTTTGGTATTCTGCTTGTTGTCCAAAATGTCCCATTGGTTACTCTCCTTTTAATTCATTTATTATATTTTGCTGCACACCTAAATATGAACCTTGTGTATTTCTTAGTTCCTCAACTTGATCTTTAAGTGTCATAAGTTTTTCGACTTTTTTAATATGAGGTCTAAGATCAGCATCGTCATCAATTCTAATTTCTTCATTCATTTGTGCTTTGATTTCATCTATTTGATTATCGATTACGTCAATGATGTCTAAGTTATATGTAGTCATAGGTTACTCTCCAGTTTCTATGGTTGGTTAAAAAAATTGGAACATCAGATTGTCCGATGCACAAATTTCGCTAACCAGAAAAATATAAAGGGTCTCAGCTAATTGGTTTGGATCATGTTTACTACCAACTTCTATTTCATAGTGTTTTGGGAGACTTTGGGAAGTTTTTGATCAAGTAGGGAGTATACTCTTGCCACTCGAAGTTATTTAAATGAGAACCTCTAAACTCATTCGGTGATTTTCATATTTTTTTTGAATTCTCCTATGTTTTTCTCTTACACTATATATATGGGTATTGTTGCAACGGATTTCAAGTTTTTAAAGTAAAATATTTCAGAATATTTAAAAAAAGTGCTTTATGTCTCGTCAGAAATTTG
>MDSZ01095310.1_pt1 | contig 20161 bp, 15 predicted proteins | sample 811201 | NCBI WGS metagenome assembly MDSZ01 (sample SAMN05326647, study PRJNA326480) | marine metagenome | isolation source: seawater | place: Indian Ocean: North | collected 2010 | reverse complement strand
TCGATAGTATTGGAAAAATAAAAGTACCTGGTGATAAGTATTGGGGGGCATCTACTGAAAGATCAAATAAATATTTTAATATTGGTGATTTTTTAGTCAGACCTTTGGTAATACACTCTATTGCTATAATTAAAAAAGCAGCTGCTATCGTAAATCAAAAAAATAGAGATCTAGAACCAAGATTAAGTAAATATATAATTAAAGCTGCAGACGAAGTAATTAAAGGAAAACATGATAAACATTTTCCTTTAAAAGTCTGGCAGACGGGATCGGGTACTCAAACCAATATGAATGTAAATGAAGTGATAGCAAATAGAGCTATACAAATGATGGGAGGGAAAATGGGCTCGAAAACACCTGTTCACCCAAACGACCATGTAAACAAATCTCAGTCGACAAACGATGTATTTCCTACAGCCATGCATATCGCTATTGCTTTGAAAGCGAGAGAGAAACTTTTGCCTTCATTAAAACTTTTAGAAAAAGAACTCTTTATAAAATCTAAAGTTTTCAAAAATATTGTTAAAGTTGGAAGAACACATTTACAAGATGCGACTCCTCTTACATTGGGGCAAGAGTTCTCTGGCTACCATTCTCAATTAAAAAAATGTATAACTCGAATTGAAGTTGCTTTAAAAGAAATTTATTATTTAGCACAAGGCGGAACCGCCGTTGGAACAGGGCTTAATACCCGTAAAAACTTTGATAAAAAAATTATAAAAGAAATTAACAAAATTACCAGACTCCCATTTAAGCCTTCAACCAATAAGTTTGCTGCTCTTGCAGCTCATGATGAGATAGTTAATTTTTCAGGCACATTAAATACCACTGCAGTTTGTTTAATGAAAATTGCAAATGATATTAGATTTTTAGGTTCTGGTCCCAGAGCAGGATATGGTGAACTTATTTTACCTTCTAATGAACCTGGTTCTTCTATTATGCCTGGCAAAGTAAATCCTACTCAATCTGAAGCAGTAACAATGGTTTGTGTAAAAGTGATTGGAAATCACAATGGTATCACAATGGCGGGTTCTCATGGTCATTTTGAATTGAATGTTTTTAAACCATTAATAATACATAATATTTTACAGTCTATTGAAATAATGAGTGACTCAGCTAAAACCTTCGCGCTTTATTGTGTAAAAGGCATTAAGGCTGATAAAAAAAGAATTAAAAACTTGCTAGATAATTCATTAATGTTAGTGACTGCGTTAGCTCCAAAAATAGGTTATGACAAAGCTGCAAAAATTGCAAAAACTGCGTATAAAAATGGAACAACACTAAAGCATGAAGTTATCAAAGCAGGACTAATTAAAGAAAAAGAATACGATAAAATTATGAGTCCTCTTAAAATGACAAAACCAAAGTAATTAAATTATCTCTTTTAAAAATTTTCTAATTTTTTCTATATCAAAAATATTATAAAAATCTTTATCGAAAAGAATATCTTCGAAAGCCCTTTTAAAATATTTTAAATCTTCAGAACTAGCTTCATAGTTTTCATTCATGTTTATTTTATCAAAATTAATTTTATTATTAAAAACGTTTAGATTTCCAACAAAATTCAATTTAAGTGAATCATTTTTTTTTTTATATTTAATTCCTAGTTTTTTTAATAAATTTTTTTTATCTGGAGACTCGATTGAACAATTAAAATAAACGATGGGATTATCCTCTAAAAGATTAATATTACTTTTACAAAAAAATTGACTTTTAGAAATTGTAAAAGTCTTTGAAATATTCATTCTTCCAAAAACTAATTTTGCTTTTACATCTAAGTTATTAACTAAGCTTCTACTAAATTTATTTGAATTATATATAATATGTTTTTGAATATTAAATCTTTTAATTAATTCTTTTTGAGTGAGTAAAGTATTTATATCAAATCTTTTTACTATGTCAGAGTTAATACTTTTTATTTCTGAAGTGAGATCTGCTTGAAAAAAAGGGTTCAATTTAAAATCTCCCTCGCTGTCAAAAGAAAGTTTTTTATCTCTAAAAATAATATTATTTAATCTTAATGTGTTAGTGTCAAAAATAAAATCAAACTTGAAATTTGATTTTAGCACTTTACCTTTTAAATTTCCTATTATTTTTGAGTCTTTATCGTATTCTTGAATATTTAAATTCGCTGATACTCCAGTTTCTAGAAGTTTGAGATTAAATGAATTTAAATCCTTATCAAAATTAATTTTTAACTTTCTTCCAAAGACTTCTCCAACGATTTTCCTTTCTTTATATCCATAATTTAATAAAATAATTTTTTTAAAATCTATTATATTTTTTCCATCACCTTTGATCTTAAGGTGTAAATTGTTTAAAGATATTTTTTTGTTTGCAGAAATGATATTTTTTATAAAAAATTTAGCATTATTAAAATCTGTAACAAGAACATTTTTTTTTAACTTGATTTTTCTTACTTCCAAATTTTCGTAATTATAGATATTAAATAGTTTAGGATATAATAAGAGTTCTTCACTTTCTAAATTAATATCATCTTTATAAAAATTAGAGGATAAATTACTTAACTGCAAATGAGGAACTGGAAAAGGCCGGAATTTAATATTATCTATCCTTTGAATGTAATAACTATAATTCTGAGATAAATAATCTTTGATAATATCTTCCTTTTTTTTGTAATCGAAAAAATGGGGAATAGCTAAAAATAAGACTGTTGAAATAAAGAAAATTAATAATAAATATCTAAGAAAAAAAACAAATTTAAAAACTCTTGAAAATTTGTTGTTAATTATTTTCTTAAAATTATTTATCATTTTTTTTATTTTTGTAACTAGTATATAAATGAAATTTCTTTCTTATGAATAGTATAGATAAATTAATTGATAACTTAAACAAGGAGCAAAAAGAGGCGGTACTTAGTACAGAGGGTCCTAACCTAATTGTTGCTGGAGCAGGCTCAGGCAAAACAAGAGTTTTAACTACAAGATTAATTCATATCATTAATAAAAAAAAAGCTTTTCCTAATCAAATATTGTGTGTGACTTTTACTAATAAAGCTGCAAAAGAAATGCAAAGTAGAGTAATGCAATACATCAAAGGAAACTCAAATGCAGTTCCATGGCTAGGTACATTTCATTCCATTAGTGTAAAGTTTTTAAGAAGGCATGCTGAGGCTCTAGGATATAAAAGTAATTTTACGATTTTAGATACTGATGACCAAAAAAAATTAATCAGAAATATAGTAAAAGCTGAGGACCTTGATGCTAAAAAATTCTCTCCACAATTAATAATGTATCATATCGATCAATGGAAAAATAAAGGTCTATTACCTAAAGATGTCAAAATAAAAAAAGAAGGTTCAATAATTAAATCAATATTAAAAGTTTATGCAATATATCAAAATAAAACAAAAGATCTAAACGCATTCGATTTTGGAGATCTTATTCTTTTTTGTGTGAAATTATTCGAAGATCATAAAGACATAAAAGAAATTTATAATAATAATTTTAAGTACATCCTTGTAGACGAATTTCAAGATACTAATTTTATTCAAAATAAATGGCTAAATTTATTGGTTAATGAAAAACAAAATATTTGTTGTGTCGGTGATGACGATCAATCTATCTACAGTTGGAGAGGTGCTGAAATAAAAAATTTCTTAACATTTGATCAAATTTATAAAGATTGTAAGGTATTTAAGTTAGAACAAAATTACAGATCTACAAAGAATATTTTAGATACTGCATCAAACTTAATTTCTAATAATTCTAACAGAGTAGGCAAAAAATTATGGTCCTCCGCTGTCCAAGGTGAATTAGTAAAATTAAATTGTTATAAAACTGGGAAAGAGGAGGCACAAGGGATAAGTGATATAATTGAGCAAAAAATCAAAAAAAAGTATTCTTTAAACGATGTTTCAATTTTAGTAAGAGCAATTTATCAAACAAGAGAATTTGAGGAAAGATTTCTTCAAGTTGGTATTGGATATAGAGTGCTTGGAGGAATTAAGTTTTATGAAAGAGCAGAAATAAAAGATGCTGTTTCGTATTTAAGAATTATTAATCAAAAATTTGATGACCTTGCTTTAGAAAGAGTAATTGGTTCACCTAAAAGGGGTATCGGAGAAAGCACTCTTAATCAAATTTATATATTTGGTAAAAATAATAAACTTTGTCTAGAAGACTCTATAATTAAAATTTTAGAAAAAGGAAATTTTAGGCCAAAAATAAAGACGACACTTCAACAATTAATAAACATGATTCAAAAGTGGCGTAAAGACTCCTCAAATATGAAGCATTACGATTTGCTCAAAGTAGTTCTAGACGAGTCAGGTTACTCCTCAATGCTTAAAAATAAAAAAGATTTGGAAAATGAAAATAGATTAGAAAATTTAAAGGAATTATTAAGAGCCATGAGGGATTATGATAGTTTACAAAGTTTTTTAGAACATGTTGCTTTAGCCACTTCAATTGATCAAGAATGGGAAGGTGCTAAAATAAATCTAATGACGATGCATGCTGCAAAAGGATTAGAGTTCGAAGTTGTTTTTTTACCCGGCTGGGAAGAGGGATTATTTCCTCATCAAAAATCATTAGAAGAAAAAGGTGACTTTGCATTGGAGGAAGAGAGAAGACTAGCTTATGTTGGTATAACAAGAGCAAAAAAAGAAGCTTATTTGTCATTTGCGATGCGGAGAGCGTATCATGGTGACTGGATGGACGCGTTGCCCTCAAGATTTTTAAATGAAATACCAAATGAAAGTTTAGAAAAAAATGAGGTAAGCGTCACTGAAATTGATGATTTTGAATTTAATCAGGATAACTCAGTAGAATTTGATGATGAATATAGAAGTCCAGGTTGGGATCGATATAAGAAAAATAAAATACTTAAATGGAAAAAATAAAAAAATTAAAGAAAATTTTTGAAAAAGAAGAAATTGACGGTTATTTAGTACCAAAAAATGACGAATTTTTTGGAGAATATATAGACAAAAGAAATGATAGATTAAATTATATTTCTAATTTTTCTGGCTCATTTGGCTTTGCCTTGATTTTAAAGAATAAAAATTATTTATTTGTAGATGGCAGATATACTTTACAAGCAAATAAACAAAGTGGAAAGTTTTTTAAGATAGTTACATTTCCAAAAAAAATGCCTAGTTATTATTTAAAAAATAAGAAATTATTAATTGGTTTTGACCCAAAATTATTTACCAAAAATACAATAAAAAAATTTTTTAAATGTGATAATTGTACATTTAAACCCTTATCCAATAATTTAATTGATAAAATATGGAAAAGAAAATTAACGAAAAATAAAAGAATTTTTTACTGCTTACCCAAACATTCTATAGATAATGATTATAAATTCAAAATTACCAAGATTGTAAATAGTCTTAAGCAAAAAAAAGCAGATTTTCAATTTATTACAGCAAGTGAAAATAATGCATGGTTGCTTAATATAAGGGGAAAGGATGAAAAATATAGTCCTATTCCATATTGTTATATTTTAATTGATAAGTACAAAAATTTAAATTTTTTCTGTGATTTAAAAAAAATATCTCATTCTTTGAAAAAATATTTTAAAAAAATAAAATTTTTAGACATTGACTTAGTAGATCAAACGCTTCTGCAAATCAGAGGAAAAAAATTTATAATTGATAAAAAAACGTGTTCTATTCATTTTGAAAATATTATTTTGCAAAATAATAAAATATTAAATGAAGAAGACTATATCTATAATTTTAAAGCAATTAAGAGTAGGAAAGAAATAGCAAATATACAAAAAGCACATATAATAGATGGTGCGGCTTTAACAAAATATTTATTTTGGCTGAAAAATAACTTTTATAGAAAAAAAATTACGGAAATAAGTGCTTCACAAAAATTATATACTTTTAGAAAAAAAAATAAAAAATTTAAATTTTTAAGCTTTCCTACTATCTCAGGAACTGGGCCAAACGGTGCAATTATACATTATAAAGCAACAAGAGAAACAAATAGAATTCTAAAAAAAGGCGATATCTATTTAGTTGACTCTGGTGGTCAGTATGAGTTTGGTACAACTGATGTTACTCGAACTATTTCCTTAAAAAATAGAAACAAAAGAATTATAAATATCTTTACTAGAGTTTTGAAAGGACATATTGCTGTTTCAAATTTTAGGCTTAAAAGCACTACCTCAGGTTCAATAATTGATAATAAAGCGAGAAAGTTTTTGAGGCAAATTGGCTTAAATTATTTACATGGAACTGGTCATGGGGTTGGTTACTTTTTGAATGTTCACGAAGGACCTCAAGCAATTTCTTATAACAATAAAGTAAAACTTAAAGAAGGAATGGTGATTTCTAATGAACCAGGCTACTATGAGAAAAATAATTTTGGGATTAGAATTGAAAATCTTATTTATGTCCGAAAAAAGAGCAATAACAAATTTATCTTTGAAGATTTAACGATGGTGCCTATTGATAAAAATCTCATTAATAAAGTTATGCTAAATAAAAAGGAAAAAGATTGGCTCAATAATTATCATAACAAAGTTTATAAAAACCTTAAAAATTTTATGAATAAAATAGAAATTGATGAGCTAAAAACAGCTTGCTCAGCTATTTAAAATTTTACTCCATTCGTTTTCTGTAATTATTTTAATTTTTAATTCCTTGGCTTGATTAATTTTTCTTTTTGTTGGTTTAGTATTTCCTACAACTAAAATATCTAATTTTTTTGAAATTGAACCAAGTACTTTAGCACCATTATTTTCTGCAATGGCTTTAGCCTCAGATCGACTCATATTTTCAAAACCTCCAGTAAACATAAGTTTCTTATTAGAGAACTTTCCGTCTGTATTGATAATTAAATGATCATTTATTTTTAGTTGATCAATTAAGTTCTTTGTAATTAAGACATTTTTGTCGTTATTAAAAAAATTATTAACTGCCTCAATCTGCGTTTCTCCTATGCCATCTAACTCTCCTAAGTTTTTTAAAATATTCTCTCTTTTTTTGTAATCAAATAAGTTTGAGAATTCTTTAATTGTAATAAAAAAAGATGAAAGAATTTTTGCATTCTCTTGACCTATATGTCTTATACCTATTGAGTAAATAAACTTATCTAAATTTACAGTTTTTGATTTATTTATAGCCTTTCTTAGATTTTCTATTGATAAATCTCCCCAGCCCTCAAGTTTTTTAATTTTGTTATAATCCAACTGAAATATGTCCGAAGGCTCTTTTATAAATTTTAATTCCCAAAATTGATCAATAACTTTTTTTCCTAAACCATCTATGTTGAATGCTTCTTTTGATACTACATGCTTAAGTTTTTCTTTTGCAATAAATCTACAATCATATCCTCTTAAACATCTTCTTACTGCGTCCCTCTTTTTTGTATTTTTGCTTACTTCTTTTTTTGTAATTGCACCACATAAACATTTTTTTGGAAAAATAAATTTTTTACTCTCTTTTTTTCTTTTTGTAGTGTCTACTGAAACTACTTGGGGAATAACATCACCTGCTCTTTGTATTTGAATAACATCTCCCTCTCTTATATCTTTTCTTTCAATTTCATCTTCATTATGTAAAGTTGCATTTGATACAACCACACCTCCCACAGTAACAGGTTCTACTTTTGCTACTGGAGTAATCGCTCCAGTTCTACCAACTTGAATTGTTATTTTTTTAATTTGTGTAACTGCTTTTTCTGCAGAAAATTTATAAGCTATTGCCCATCTAGGTGAATTCGAGGTATTACCTAATCTCTTTTGTAAATTTAAGTCATTTACCTTGTAAACAAGTCCATCAATATCGTAGTCCAAAGATGATCTTAAATTATCAATTTTTTTATGAATTTGCTCTATTTCTTCAATACCATTTATTTTTTTAGATAAAGGGTTAATTGAAAAACCCCATTCACTTATTTTTTTTAAAAAATCTAACTGTGTTTTAAATTTCATTGGCTCAATCATTCCGAAACCGTATGCAAAATATTTGAGAGGAATTTTAGCAGTTTCTCTTGGGTCCTTTTGTCTTAGTGATCCACCAGCTGCATTTCTAGGATTAGCGAAATCTTCCTCGATCAATTTAAAATCATTTTTGCCGATATATATCTCACATCTTACCTCAAGTATTTTTGGCACATCACCTTTAATTATTTTTGGTAACTTTGATATTGTTTTGATATTTTGCAAGATGTCTTCCCCTGTTATGCCATCCCCTCTGGATAAGCCTTTATTCAAAATTCCTTTCTCATAAATTAATGTAGCTGAAATTCCATCTATTTTTGGTTCGCAAAATAAATCAATTTTCTCTGTTTTGATATTTAAGAAATTTTTCAATTTTTTTAAGAAATCAATCATATTTTCTTTATTAAAAGCATTAGACAAAGAAAGCATTGGTCTTAAATGTTTTATTTTTTTAAATTCATTTGATGGAGGTGCCCCAATAATTTTTTCCACTGATCTTTTTGATTTTAAATGGGGATTTTTTTTCTCTAAATTTAAAGCCTCTTTCTTTAATTTGTCGTATTCAGCATCGGAAATCTGGGGATTATCGTCTTTAAAATAAAAATTGTTATGTTTTTTTAAATCCTCTAAGATTTTTTTATGTCGATTATAAATATTTCTATATTTATCTTTCATTAATTTATTTTAATTATATTGATCATCTTTTTTAAAATACTCTCATCCTTTTTTTGGTCTTTACTTAATGACTTAATTTTGTAATTCTTGTTAAAAACTTGATAAGATTGCTCAAACCATTCGCTTGAATTATAGTTATATCCTAAAATTTTTGCATAATTTTTCGCCTCTTGTTCTAGTCCCAAATGATAATGAATTTCTACTAGTCGATGAAGTGCTTCCTCAACAAATATTGTTTTGTCATATTTTGTCACAATTTCTTTAAGCCTATTAATTGCAGGTATCCATTTTTGAGTGGTAATATAATGTTTAGCTATAAACATTTCCTTTGCTGCAATTTGATTTATAATTAAATCTTTCTTAAATTTTAAATCTGTAGTGTAATCAGATACTGGATATTTTTTTATAAAAAAATTTATTTTTTTATTGGCTTTTAATAAAGGCTCAAGGTCTTTTTTTTCATCACTTATTTGCTCAAAATAAATTATAGCTATTAAGTAATGAGCATAGATATTATTTTTATCAGACGGATAGGTTTTTAAATATCTTTCTAAATTTTCTATTGCCTCGTCATAAAAGTTAATTGCATAAAGAGAAAAACTTGACATTATAGCTGACTTTGCAGCAAGATCTACTTCTTCAAAATTTAACTCTGCCTCAGAAAATTTTTTTTCTGCAAAGAAATAATCATTTTTTTCGAAGGCATCTAATCCTTCTTTGTATAAAGTGTAAGGATTAGATTGATCAGTAGGAAGATAAATTGCTTCATCTTTTTTATTAGAGCAAGAATAAAGTAAAAGTGAAAAAAAAATTACAATTAGTAATCTAGTTAACATTATTAACTAATAACAGATTAAACTAAAAATAATATGGTAAAATTAGAAATTAAGCGTTTACAGCAATTTTTACTTGATGATCTGAGCTAGGTTTTTTTGTTATGATAATATCCTTTAACTCAAGAATAGTAGTTTTTGACTTCGAGCTTAGTAATTTTTTCAAAAACATGTTAGTCAGTTCGTGGCCTCCTTGGTAACAATTAACTTTACCAAGTATTCTGTGACCAGATAACATAAAATCTCCAGCCAAATCTAGAATTTTATGGTTAACGAATTCTTTTTCATTTCTCAAACCACCTTCATTTAAAACTTTATCTTTTCCAACAACAATTGCATTGTCTAGAGAACCGCCCTTAGCTAGTCCCATTTTTTTAATTTTTTCAATATCTTCATATAAACAAAATGTCCTAGCCTCCACTACTTCATCTAAATTTTCTGTTTGAAAATTAATTGATCTTTTTTGTTTTCCAATTATTTCATTAATATAATTTAATTGGAATTGCACTTCCAAACTTCCGTTACTTTCAATTGAAATTTTTCTACCACCATCATTAAATTCAAAATAATCTGTAACTTTTAAATATTTTCTTCTTTTATTTAATTTTTTAATCTTTGCTTTTTGAAGAGTTTCCATAAATATTTTAGCTGAACCATCCATAATAGGAACTTCCTCATTATTTATTTCGATCAACGCATTATCTATTTCTGATAAGTAAAGTGCTGCTAATAAATGTTCCACAGTTGAGACTTTAACACCGTGTTTGTTTTCAAGCGTTGTGCAGAGTTTTGCAGAAGATACGTTTCTATAATTTGCTTTAATTAAATTTTTTTCAGCTAGATCTGTTCTCTTAAAAATTATTCCAGTATCTGATTTAGCAGGTAAGACCTTTATAGAAACTTTTTTACCAGAGTGAAGACCTTTTCCCTCAAAATTTACAGGGTCACTAAGAGTATATTGATATATCTTGAGCATCGAAATGTTATACAAAAATATGAGGATTTTCTTAAAACAACTAATGTTTCTGAAAATAACAAAAGTTATTTAATTAAACAGTAAATCAAAGATCCTTGATATAATTGATTTTTTCTCTAGCACTATTGGAATAGCCTCTTTTTTCCACCCATATTGGACAATTTTTGATGCATTTTTAAAAAAGTTTTCCTTATTTAAATTCTCAGAAAAATAAAATTTAAAATAATTGTTTTTAGAAAAAGCTTTTTCATAAATATTGTCTAAACACCTAAAATAACTTTTTTCTCTAATTTCTAAGATGATTGGGATGTTTTTTTTAATTAGAGTTGAAATATTTATATTTTTAAAAACTATTATCTCTGAAATCTCTTGTATTCGTGCATCTGCAATATCTAAAATTAGTTTTTTTTTAATTTTTCTAAAATTTTGTTCTTCAAAAAATTGCTTTTCTACAATTTCATCCTCAAAATTTTCATTTGAAAAATTAGAATTTCGTAAAATTTTAATTATTGTTTCATTTTTGATAGCAGTAACTTTTGAAATATCATTTAAAATAAGTTTTGTACCAAAATTAAACTTCTCAATATACTTTAATGAGCCATTTTCAAAAAAAAATAATTTGGATTTATTTTCACTTATTTCTATTTTAAAAAAAGTTTCATAGTTTTGATCAGTATTTATCACGTTTACACCTTCTATAAAACTTTTTGAAATAATCTTTTTTAATCTTAAATTACATTTATCGAAAATATTTTTAAGATTTTTAAAATCGTTATTATCGATCAAAAAAAATGCCAATTCATGAGAATAGAAATTTCCGAATAAACCTATAGGTAAATTATCAAATCTTTTTTTATCTAATTCATATGTTGTATTAAATATGTGTAGTATTTTTTTATTATGTTCTGACTCTAAGATTTTAGTTTTTAATGAATTTAATATATAAGTTATATTTTCTTTTGAAAGCTGTAATCCATTAAGTTTTTTAAAGCCGGAAAAATTTATTATTGAAAAATCAAGGTTATCAATTATTAAAATTACATCTTTAAATATAAAATTATATTTTTGCTCTATACTGTAAATATTCTCTTTTAAAGTAGTGCAAACTGAGTCAAAATTTGAAACTTTATTATCTTGAATACCTATTAAAGGAACATTTGTAAAATGAGTGAGATCAAAATCATTTTCATTATTTTCACAAACGGCGAACGTATAGTCGTAATCATTAATTTCTATAAATAAAATTGGAGATTTTATTTGCATCTTTTATTTTAAAATAAGTTGATCTTTAATTCTATAGTCAAAAATTTTGTATTTTTCAAAATTGCCTTGTTTTTTTAAATTCATATAGCTCTTTAAACTTTCTTCAAAATTTTTAATTGGAAGCTTTATTGTTTGATTATTTTTAGTAACCAAGTCCCATCTGTTGGACTCAAAATAATAAAATGTTTGAATAGTATCTAAAGGAAAATTCATATTCATCAAATTATCGTATAAATTTTTAAAGTTGTATTTTCCGCCAAAAACTAATGGCAATTTTTCTAATTGTTCAAGATTTGTAAAATTTATTAAACCTCCTTTTTCTGTAATATAAAATTTTTCCTTTTTATCTTGCACAATTGCTATAAGCTTCTTTTCAAAAATTTTAATTTTGATTTTATTAGGGTATATTTTTTTAATTTCAAAACTTTCGACTAATTCTATATTTTTCAATGCTTTGCTTATTTCTTTTGTACTTATAAGTAAAAGATTTTTTTCATATAAAAAAGTTAGATTATTTAAAATGTCGTTTTTTATATTTAAATTAATATTGTTGTGAATAATAATTTCTTCCAGCTTAAATAGATTATTAAATTGAACATCCGTCTTAAGTTTGTATGTACTGAGAAAAAAAAGCAAACTAAGAGCAATAAATAATCTTTTACTCATTTATTAATATTTGCATCTAGCAGAATTTTTTCAACTAGATTTGCGAAACTAATCCCGCAAAAACTTGCTATCTCTGGCACTAAAGAAAGATTTGTCATTCCTGGTTGAGTGTTTATTTCTAAAAGATAAAATTTTTTATTGAAATATTTAAAGTCTGCTCTTGTAACACCTTTGCATCCCAAAGAATTGTGTGCACGCTTTGCGATTTTTAATACTAAATTATAATCTTTTTTATTTAGCCTTGCTGGCATTATATGTTTTGTTTTTGCTGATTTAGTATACTTGGCTTTATAGTCATAAAATAACCTCTTTGGTATTAATTCTATTGCGCCCAATGAAGTTTTGTTAATAACTGCGACCTGTATTTCTTGTCCTCCGATAAACTGCTCAAAAATTAATTGATCATATTTACGAAATAAATTTTTAGCGAAACTTACTAGCTGGACTAAATTTTTAGAAATTTTTACTCCTAAACTTGATCCTTCATTTATTGGTTTGATTACCACTGGAAACTGAATTTTTTTTTTAAAAATTAGTTTTTCAAGAATTTTTTTATTAAATTCTCTCCTATAGACTGAAAAATACTTTGGAGTCAAAATTCTATTTTTTAAAAATATTTCTTTAGAAATAACTTTATTCATGCAGTTAAAAGAACTAATTACACCTGAATGTGTATAAGGTATTTTCAAGTATTCAAAATAACTTTGGGCAATACCATCTTCTCCGTCTTTTCCGTGTAAAGCATTAAAAATTACATCGGTTTTATTTTTATCTATTAGATTAAAATTTTTAAATTTCGGGTCAAACTTCGAAACAATATATTTTTTTTTCTTTAAAGCTTTAATACAAGCTCTTCCACTATCTAAACTAACCTCGCGTTCTCCAGAGGTTCCGCCTAAAACAACCGTAACCTTTTTAAATCTTTTATTTCTCACCAATTATTTTAATCTCTAATTCGAGATTAATTCCTGTTTTTTTATTAACTGTTTGTTTTACTCTATCAATCAAATTTTCGATATCTGTTGAATTAGCGTTTCCGTTGTTAACAAAAAAGTTGCAATGTTTATTAGAAATAACTGCGTCTCCTTCATAAAATTTTTCACATCCAGCCTCTTTTATAATCATCCAAGCTTTTTTATCTTTACTAATATTTTTAAAAGTGCTTCCACAAGTTTTTATCTGATTAGGTTGAGATATTTTTTTTTGTTCGATAAAGGAATTCTGCGTTCTTTCGATTTGTTTTTTTTGTTTCTTCTCTCCTCTTAATTTAGCTGAAATAATAATGAAATCTTTAGATAAGTTCGTTCCTCTATAAAAAAACTCAATATCTTTTTTTTCTATTTCCTTTTCAATACTTGTTTTTTTATCAATAACATTTATTGAAACTAATACTTTAGAAATATCAGTTTCATAGCATCCGCTATTCATAATTATGGCGCCACCGATTGAGCCGGGTATACAGGAAAGAAACTCTAGGCCTCCCAATTCTGCCTCTTTAGCAAAATTTGCTACTTTTCGATCAAGGGTCGCAGCACCAACTTTTAAAATATTTTTGCTTAGTAGTTCAATATTAGAAAAATTTGAGCTTAATTTGATAACTGCTCCTTTAACTCCTTTATCTCTGATTAGCGTATTTGAGCCAGCTCCAAGAATTGTAACACCAAATTTATTTTTTCTACATTCATTTAAAAATTCTTTTAATTGGTCTTTGTTTTTAGGTTTAAAAAGAAATTCGGCCGGACCACCTAGGTTGAACCAACTATAATTTGCCAAATTCATATCTTTGGAAATATCTTTTCCAAATTTATCTATTAAATCTTGATTTGATATCATAAATTACTTTTTAAATTTCTCATATATTTTGAAATGGAACCAGCGCCCATACCTATAACAATTTCGTTACTTGTTAAATTTTTTTTAAAATACTTCAAAATTTGATCGTGTTTTCTAATTAAGATTACTTGTGTCTTTGAAAAACTCGATATAAACCTAGCAAAATTTATTTGATTATAAAGAGAGCTTTTCTTTTCTCCTGCAGCGTAAATTGGACATAAAAGCACTAAATCAGATTTAATAAAGGACTTTGCAAATTCTTTTTTTAAAGCTAGTACTCTAGAATATCGATGAGGTTCAAAAACTGAGGTTATTTTTCTATTTTTATAAACGTTTTTGACACTCTCTAATATAGATCTTATTTCAGTTGGATGATGCGCATAATCATCGTAAAAATCATTCATATTTTTAGAAAATATTTTTGTCATTCTTCTCTGAACTCCTGAAAACTTTTTAAGTGATTTTTTTATTATATTCTGATCAACACCTAAATTTAAACACACAGCAATCGCAGCCGCACCATTAAGAACATTATGCTTACCTAATAATTTAAGTTGAATATTTTTAATTTTTTTTTGTTTTTTGTTGAGATCTTTGTAATTTAAATCAAAAATAGAATAATTTATTTTATATCTAATATTGGTTATTCTATAATGAGCATTTTTATTTAAACCATAGGTGAGAAAATTTTTATTTTTTATTCTTTTAACAATCTTTTTTATATTTTTATTATCAATACAGATAATTGATTTACCAGTCGGTGGAGTTTTTTCTATAAATTTAATAAATGAATTTTCCAAATTTTTAAAATTTTTATAAAAATCGATATGCTCGTAATCGATGTTGGTCACTATAGAATAATTTATAGGTAATTTTAGGAAACTTCCATCCGACTCGTCTGCCTCTAAAATAGCCCACTCGCCTTTTCCTAATCTAGCATTACTTCTAAACGAGTTTATAACCCCGCCATTTATAATTGTTGGGTCAAGTTTTTGATCTGATAAAATTTTTGAAACTAATGATGTAGTTGTAGTTTTCCCATGGGATCCAGTAATGATAATATTCTTTTTTAGAGAGACTACGTCAGCTAATATTTCAGCTCTAGAATAAATTGGAATTTTTTTTTCTCTTGCAAACTTAATTTCGCTGTTGTTATTTTTAATTGCTGAGGATTTGACGAGTATAGTTGAGCTCTTAACATTGTTTTTTGAATGTCCAATAAAAACTCTTATGCCGGCTTTTAAACAACTAATTGTATTTTTATTTTTGTTTTGGTCACTTCCTTGAATCTTATAACCCATATTTTTCATAATTTGAGCTAAACCACTCATTCCTATCCCGCCAATACCAACAAAATGAATAATTTCTTTTTGACCTAAATTAATTTTTTTCATCTATAATTTCTTTTAATATCTTGTCGATATTGTTGTAGACATTTTTGTCAGAATGTTGTCTCTGATTTTGCACAATCTTATTTAAAATTGAATTATTTTTGTAAATATCTGCTATAAGCGATGATAATTTATCATTTAAATCTTTTTCCTCTATCAAAAATGAGTAATTCTTTCTTTTGTAGTAATAAGCGTTTTTTAATTGATGTTTGTCAGCTGAGGACGGTAATGGAACGGAAATAAATGGAATGTTTGCATTTGTCAGCTCAGCTAGCATTGATGAGCCAGCTCTTGTGATAGCCAGATCGGCTGTTGAAAAGTAATGATTTAGATTATTACTAAAATTGAAAGTTTCAAATTCAATATTTGAATTGTTATAAAATAAGCTTAGTTCATTGTTTTGATTAGGTAAGCAGTGTTGAAAAATCTTTAATTTAAACCCTTGTTCTGAACATTTTAAAAAAATTTTTGGCAGACTTTCTGCAAATATTTTTGCCGCTTGACTTCCGCCTAAAACAAGTATGTTTAATTTTTCCTTATCAATCCTCTCATTTTTTTTTGAAAAATCAATTATTTCTTTCTTAATAATGTTTCCTACCTCTATAATTTTTTTACTTTGATTAATTGGTACTCCTTCCAAGCTTTTATTCGAAACGATCATCATATTTGCAAATGGCATTAAATATTTGTTTGCTTTACCAATTATTAGATTATTTTCATAAATTATAAACTTAATTCTTAAAATAATTGCTGCAATACAAATTGGAAAAGAAGCGTATCCACCCATTCCAATTATGATATTCGGTCTTCGAAATATTAAATAAACAATTGAGTATAATATTGAAAAAAAAACATAAATTGCCGAAAAAAAAACTGTAAACAAATTTTTGTAAATTATTGGAGAAGAAGGAAGTTTAGAGATTTTTAAATTTTCCTGACTGTCAAGATATTTGCTTCCTCGTCTATCAGTTACAATTTGAATTTCATAATTATTGTCGCTAAGGTGCTTTGCTAAATTTAGACCTGGAAAAACATGTCCACCTGTACCACCGATTGCTATTAATATATTAATTTTTTTATTCATATAAATATGTTCTATTTTTTGTATAATTTAAAATTATGCCAGCAAGAATTGCACTACCAATTAGAGAAGATCCTCCATAGCTTAGAAAAGGTAGTGTCATTCCTGTAGTAGGTATTAAACTAGTGTTCACTCCTACATGAATAAAAGTTTGAAAAATTAATAAGGTTGATAGACCGCAAAGAGAAATTTTGATTAATTGATCTTCTTGATTAATACAATTCTTAATAATTCTAAATGATATATACAAAAAAATTAAGATTATAATTATGGAAATTATTGATCCGTATTCTTCTGATATAATTGCAATTATATAATCTGTATGAGCCTCTGGCACATTATCCTTTAGTATGCCTTCTCCCATGCCTTGTCCTTTTAATCCTCCAAGTTTAATTGCATCTAAAGCAGAATTAGACTGAAATTTATCACCCTTAGTGGGATCAACAAATGATATTAGGCGATGTATAATATAACCAAATTTTTCAGGCATAAAAAAAAGTAGAGAACCCACAGATATTAAAAAGATCGAAAAGAAACTAATTATATATAGTAAACTAACTCCTGAAATAAATACTGTAGCAATCCAACTTCCAACCAATAAAATTGATTGCCCAAGATCAGGCTGGTCTATCAGAAGAATAATTACTGAAGATAATAAAAAAAAACTAAATATATATTTTATTTGTGAATTTTTGAGTTTTTCTAGGGTCAAAATTTTTACTGTTACTAAAATAAAAAAAGGTTTCAAAATCTCAATTGGTTGTAATCTAAAAAAATAAAGATCAAGCCATCTTTTTGCACCTTTTACTTCAATGCCTACTAAAGGAACTAGAGCTAAAAAAATAAAAGAAATTGCAAATAAGGGGACAATAATCTTTTTTAAAAAGGTTGTGTCTATAAAAGAAAAAAATAACATTATAGTTAAAGCTAAAAAAGTATAAGTTAAATGTTTTGAAAAAAAGAAATAGTAATCTTTATCTAATCTTTCACCAGCCAATGATGATGTAGACGAGAATGAGAAAAATAAGCCTAAAAAAAATAAAATAATGAAACAAAAAAAAATTTTTTTGTCTATATTTCGCCAATAATTTATAAATTTAAGTTTAAATGAACCTTCGAGCATAATAATTACATAATTTTTTAAATTTTTCTCCTCTTTTTTCAAAATTCAAAAATTGGTCATAAGAGGCCGCAGCTGGACTAAGTAAAATTGTATTTTTTTTATTTCTATATTTTATATCTTTCAAAATCTGTAAGATTGATTTTTTTAAATCTTTAGCAATATAATAATTAATATATTTATGTATTTGATTTTTGAAAAAATTAATATTTTTACCAATTATATAGGATCTGATGATGTTTTTTTTTAAATCTTTTAAAATTATTTTATCGTTTTTTTTTGGTAATCCTCCTAATATCCAATAAATATTTTCCGAATTTTTTAATGCACCCTTCGTAGCTTGAAATGAAGTCGCCTTAGAATCATTTATGAAGATACAATTTTTCTGTTTTAAAAATATTTCATATCTGTGAGGCAAACCTTCAAAACTACTTAAAGATCTCAGAAAATCTGCATTTCTTATTTTTAGTGCTTTTGAAAGTGAAAAAACATATGACATATTTTGGTCGTTAATATCCGATTTTAAATAATCATTGTTTATTTTATATTTAATTCTTCTGTAACTTTTTAAATTTGGAATTATTAATTTTCCCGAACCATTTTGTTTCTTAAATTCTGATTTCAAAGAAGAATTTACAAAAGAAAATTGGTTTTTTTTTTGATATTCAAAAATTTTAAATTTTGCTTTTATATAATTTTTCATATTGCCATGCCAGTCAAGATGGTCATTTGTTATATTTAATAAAAGCGCATAATCAGGAGCTATAAATTTGGAATATGCGAGCTGAAAGGATGATGCCTCAATAATTAAAAAATCAATTTTTTTGGAGATTAAATTTAGAATTGGTGTACCAATATTTCCACCTAATAAAGTTTTAAATTTATTTTTTCTTAATATATGTTCTATAATTTTACATGTAGTTGATTTTCCATTAGATCCAGTCACTACAATGCTGGTTAACGATTTTTTTATTAAAAAAATTAGATCGATATCTGTAATTATTTTATCTTTATGCTTTATCAATTTATTTTTGTTAACTGATTTTCTTAAGCTTACCCCTGGGCTTAATATAATATAATTGACTTCCTTCATGGCTTTTTCGAGGTTCCGTGGCCTTTTTTTTTTAAAAAGTTTTTTATTTTTATCATCCCATGCTTGATAATTTTCAATATTATTTTTTTTAAAAAAACTTATTACTGATTGACCAGTCAAACCAAGGCCATAAACTAAAAATGATAGTTTTTTTAAGTTATAAATAGAGGCCATCTGTTACCTTAGTTTTAAAGTCGCTAATCCTACTAAAGCTAAAATTATAGCTATAATCCAAAATCGAATTACAATTGTTGACTCATGCCAGCCTTTTTTTTCAAAATGATGATGAATTGGCGCCATTTTAAAAATTCTTTTACCTGTTAATTTAAACGATATGACTTGAATAATTACCGAGACTGTCTCTAATACAAAAAGTCCTCCTATAATTGCCAAAACAATTTCATGTTTAACAATAATTGCTATCGCTGCTAATGAGCCCCCGAGAGAAAGAGAGCCCGTGTCACCCATAAAAATTTTAGCTGGGGGGGCATTATACCAAAGAAAACCTAAACAAGCTCCTACAATTGATCCGCAAAAAATTGATAGCTCTCCCACATCAGGAATATATTGAATTTGAAGATATTCAGAAAAGATTGTGTTACCTACTATGTAGGAAATAAGTGTAAAAGAAAGTGCAACTAACATCACCGGTACAGTTGCTAAACCATCGAGACCATCTGTTAAGTTTACTGCGTTTGATGCACCGATGATTACAAATAAGCCAAATGGAATGAAAAATATTCCTAGATCTAAAATAAAATTTTTTAAAAATGGAAAATAGAGATCATATAAATATTCGTGATCAGTATAATTTATTAAAATAAATAAAGTAATAGCACCGATAACTAATTGTCCTGCGAATTTATATTTAGATTTTAATCCGGTTGAGTTTTTTAATTTGATTTTCATTATATCATCAAGAAGACCTAAGGCTCCTAAAGATAAAGACGCAAATATCAAAGTCCAAACATAAATATTTGTTAAATCTGACCAAAGTAAAGTGCTAGTGATGATTCCAATTATAATTATAACTCCTCCCATAGTTGGAGTGCCAGATTTTTTTACTATATGGTCGATAGGACCATCCTGTCTGATTGGACCTGTTATCATTTTTTCCGAAAAAATTTTAATTAAAGGAGCCCCAATTATAAATACAACGACCAGAGAAGTCATTACGGACAAACCCGTTCTAAATGTTAAATATTTGAATACATTTAAAAATGAGTATTGATCTATGAATGACGTTAGTAAGTGGAATAGCATTTAATTCTCTTTTATCATTTTTTTGTTAGATTATTTAAGCCAGTTGC
>MDSZ01154241.1_pt1 | contig 20163 bp, 19 predicted proteins | sample 811201 | NCBI WGS metagenome assembly MDSZ01 (sample SAMN05326647, study PRJNA326480) | marine metagenome | isolation source: seawater | place: Indian Ocean: North | collected 2010 | reverse complement strand
TTAGTTGCTGATTATTGTAGCACAAATCATACTTCCTTAAATTTAGATAAAGATAGTTATATTAATGATTTAAAAAAAATGATCATACAAAAAGACGCACCACTTTCTATTCCACATGAAATTGCTTTATATAGAATCTCAAAAAAACTGAAAGAATATACAACAGTTGTTATATCAGGAGAAGGTGCAGACGAATTATTTGCTGGGTATGGTAGAGTTCAAAAATCACCCTTTGATTATAAAAAAATTAGACTGGTAAATAGATATTTTCCAAAATTTTTTAGAAAAAGAATATTTCAATTTTTAGGAGCAGGAGAACTTGCTGAGCAATGGTTAAAAATAAAGTCGAAAAGAGATTATTTTTTCAGTGTTTATAACTGGATGCCATTTGAAGAAAAATGGTCTTTATTTACTGAATCAGCCTTAAACGAAATTGAGCACGACAAAGAGTTAATAAACTTTTGGTCTGATGACTTTAAATTTACAAATAGTGGAAATGAATATGATCAATATCTGTATATGTTTCAAAAAAATCATCTCATTTGTCTTTTAGACAGACTTGATGGAATGACAATGGCAGCTGGAGTCGAGGCAAGAGTTCCTTTTGTTGATCATGAATTAATTGAATTTGTTTCAAGTATTCCAATTAAATATAAACTTAAATGGAAATCTCCATTTAATAAGTTTCTTGCCATATTCCAAAATAGTTTTAAGTTTTCAGAAAAATTAGATATCTCAAAATTTATTTTAAGAAAAATTGGCCTTGAAATGTTGCCAAAAGTAATTCCTTTTAGAAGAAAAAAAGGTTTTCCAGTTCCTTTAGACAGCTGGATACATGATGGATTAATAGAATATGCTAAAGAAATTTTACTTGATGAAAGATGCTTAAATAGAAACATTTTTAAAGAAAGAGAGATTCGAAAATTGATTAATAGACCGCAAAATCTTGATTATGATTTTTGGGGGAAAAAAATATGGATGCTTATTAATGTAGAAATATGGTATAGAGAATTTATTGATTAGAGAGCTAATATGATTATTGATGGTATTCAAATAAATTCTGAAAAAAAGATAAAAATTCATAATCCTCATACTAACAAAGTGGTTGGAGAAGTTGTTAATGCTGATGAAGATTTAATTAATTTAGCGTTAGAAAAATCTCTTAAATTTTCCTGCAATTTATCTGTAACTGATAAAGAAAAAATTTTAACAAATACAGCTAATTATATCGAAGATAACAAGTCTAGATTTGCTCAAATTATAACTTCAGAGTCTGGTCTATCACTTAAAGACTCTTTATATGAAGTAGGGAGAGTAATAAATTGTGCGAGATATGCTGTGAAGTGTTGTGCAAAAGTGAATAGCGACATCTCTGATAATTTTATTTTTGATTCTGATAACACTCCAAAATTAAATGTAATAAAAGAACCTCTTGATTTAGTAATTGCTATAACACCTTTTAATCATCCTATGAATCAGGTAGCTCATAAAATTTTTCCAGGGATTATAGCTGGTACCGCTATTGTTTTAAAACCCTCTGAGAAAACACCGCTATCTGCAATCTTTTTAGTAAACGCTCTTATAAAAAATGGATTGCCTAAAAATATGATCAACGTAATTACTGGTGATAATGGTAAAAGAATTTTCGAGAGTATTTTATCATTTCCTACAATTGACATGGTAACATTTACTGGCGGTTTGGAAGCAGGCATAGAAATAAAAAAAATGATGGTAAAAAAAAGCCATTTTTTGACTAAATATGTTCCCGAACTAGGAGGAAGTTCATCATTGATTATTTGCGAAGATGGAAATCTAGACAAGGCAATACAAGTAATTTTAAATGGTTGTTTTAAAAATTCTGGACAACGTTGTACATCAATAAGAAGAGTTATAATTGATAACAAGATCGCAGAAAAATTTATAAAAAAATTGGTTTTAGAAGTTAAAAAAATAAAATATGGCGATCCATATAATGAAGACAATGACATGGGTACAGTAATAGACGAAATCTCGGCTACTAATATAGAAAACAGAGTTAATCAAGCAATTACAGATGGTGCTACACTTTTACATGGCAATAAACGTTTAGGTGCGATTTATAGTCCAACAGTCTTAGATAATGTAAATTTATCAATGGAATTAGTTAAAAAGGAAACTTTTGGACCTGTTTGCCCAATCATCAGATCAAATTCATTTCAAGAGTCATTAGAAATTGCCAAAGAAACAAAATATAGGCTTGCAGGAGGCATTATAACGAATGATTCAAATAAAGCAGCAATTGCATCAGAAATTTTAAAAGTTGGACAGTTTAGTTTCAATGGACCTCCAAGCTATAGAACTGAAGTTGCTCCTTTTGGCGGTTTTGGTGACTCCGGCAATGGTGAAAAAGAGGGAATTTTGATGGCAGCTTTTGGAATGCAAAGAATAAGAACATTCTATTCTCATTAATGAAAGCAGTAATTCTAGCAGCTGGAAGAGGTACCAGACTTTACCCACTAACAACCAATAGACCAAAAAGTCTTCTTAAAATTGGAAATAAAACTTTATTGAACCGCTTAGTTGATCAATTAAAAGAAATGATGATTAATGAAATTATAATTGTTGTTGGTTTTAATAAAGACATGATTATTGAAGAATTTAAAAATGATACAGCTGTCAATATTATTGCATATAATGATTTTGAAAAAACGAATAATTTATTTACATTGTGGTCTGTTAAAGAAGAATTAGTAGGAGAAACAATTATTTCATTTGCAGATATAATTCTTGAAAAAGAAATTATAAAAAACTTAATTAAATCAAAAAATGATATTTGTATGGCATATTACAGTAAAAAAGTTTTAGATGGCACAATGCCTATTAAAGTAGTTAATAGTAAAATTGAAAATATAACTACAACGAAAAAAGAAGATGCTAGTGGAAACTTTATTGGAATAGGTAAATTTAGCCATAAAGGTTGTAAGATATTAATTGAATATATGAATAAATATATTAAATCTGAAAATTTTAATGATTATTATACGATAGCTATTGACAATTATGTTAGGAACGGTGGGTATGCCGAGGGATTGGATATAGGAGAGTATAAATGGACCGAAATAGATGATATGAAAGATTATGATCTTGCTAAAAAGATCTTTAATTAATATTATTTAATTTTTAATTCATGTTTCTCAATGAATCTTAAAGATAAATACTCCAATAAAACTGTGATTGTAACAGGTCATACTGGCTTTAAAGGTAGTTGGCTTTCTATTTGGTTATATGCCTTAGGTGCGAATGTAATTGGTATTTCAAACGATATTCCTACAGATCCCTCAAACTTTAAAGTTAATAATTTAAAAAAAATAATTACAGACTTAAGACTTGATATAGAAAATGAAAATAAAGTCTCTGAAATTATAAAGAATTATAAACCTGATTATATTTTTAATCTAGCAGCACAGTCTTTGGTAAGAGAGTCTTATTTTTCTCCACTAAAAACTTTCAAAACAAATGCTATAGGTTCAGCAAATATTCTAAACTCTGTTAGAGAATTAAAAAAAAGAGTCAATTGTGTGATGATTACGAGTGATAAAGTTTATAGAAATTTTGAGTTAAAAAGAGGGTACAAGGAAGATGATATAATAGGCGGAAAAGATCCATATAGCGCTTCTAAAGGAATGGCTGAACTTATAATTTATGCATTTTATGAGTCTTATTTTAATAATTCTGAGTTTGTAAGACTGTCTGTTGGTAGAGCGGGAAATGTTATTGGCGGAGGAGATTGGGCAAACGATAGAGTAGTACCTGATGGAATGCGAGCTTGGTCAAAAAACAGTACTTTAAAGCTCAGAAATCCAGACTCTACAAGACCATGGCAACATGTTCTAGAACCTATAAGTGGCTATCTACTCCTTGGAGCTTTATTAGATGAAAATCCTAATTTAAATGGAGAAAATTTTAATTTTGGCCCCCCTAATGAGAATGATTTTTCAGTAAAAGAATTAATTGAGCTAATGTCCAAATATTGGGCAAATGCAAAATGGGAAAAAGAAAAAAATATTGACCAGACACATCTAAAAGAGGCTGGATTATTAAAACTCGACTGCTCAAAATCTTTTGATTTATTAAATTGGCAACCAGTGCTATCTTTTGATGACACTGCAAGAATGACCGTAAATTGGTATTTAGAGTTTTATAAAAATAATAACACTACGATGCTAGAATATACTATGGGTCAGATAGAAGAATATTGTAATTTAGCATTAAAGAAGAATTTAATATGGGCATAGTATGATTAAAGGCGTAATTGCATCAAAAGAAAAAGTTATACAAAACAATCAAGGAAATATTTTTCATGTGATAAAAAAAGAAAGTTCAGGCTTTTCGGGTTTTGGAGAAGCATATATCTCTGCAATTAAATATAGATCAATTAAAGCTTGGAAGATGCACCATGAAATGACATTAAATTTGTTTGTTGTAATTGGCAAAGTTAAATTTGTAGTATGTGACAATAGTAATAAAGAAAATATCTTTGAAACATTTGATTTATCGGATAAAGAAAATTTACGACTAACAATTCCTCCTAAACTATGGGTAGGATTCAGGGGAGAGACAGAAGGTGAGTCACTTATTTTAAATATTGCTGATATTCCCCATAGGGATGATGAACTTACGCGAAAAAATATTGATGAAATAAATTTTGACTGGGAGCAAATAAAGTGAAAGTGGTAATTTTAGCAGGTGGTTTTGGAACAAGATTAAGTGAAGAGACGGATCTAAAACCGAAACCAATGATAGAAATAGGTCAGAAGCCAATAATATGGCATATAATGAAGCTTTATTCCTATTATGGTTTTAATGATTTCCTTATTTTACTTGGTTATAAAGGATATCAAATCAAAGAATATTTTTCTAATTATTTTTTACATCAAAGTAACGTGACAATAGATTTAATTAAAAATTCTACAGAAATACATAATACGTATAGCGAACCATGGAAAATTACACTCTTAGACACAGGTCTAAATACAATGACTGGCGGAAGAATTAAAAGGGCAAAAAAATATATTGGGAATGAAACTTTTTTACTTACTTACGGGGATGGTATATCTGATGTAAATATTAAAGAAACTGTATCTTTCCATAAAAAACATGGAAAAAAAATTACAATGACAGCTGTAAGGCCAGAAGGTAGATACGGATCTCTTAAAATTGATGATCAGAATCTTGTTAGTAGCTTTATTGAAAAGCCTCCAGGAGATGGAACATGGATTAATGGAGGGTTCTTTGTATGCGAACCTTCAATAATAGATTTAATAGAAAATGATAGTACAATTCTTGAAAGAGAGCCATTAGATAAAATATCAAAAATGAATGAGCTAATGGCTATTAAGCACAAAGGGTTCTGGGCATGCATGGATACGTTGCGTGACAAAAGAAATCTCGCGGAGCTTTGGGAAAATAATACAGCTCCTTGGAAAATTTGGAAAGAATGATCCTAATCACTGGTGGATCAGGCTATATTGGTGGTCTAGTTGCCAATTATTTTCAAAATTTAGGTTTTAAGATAAGAGTTACAACTAGAGACAAAGGAAATATTTCGTTACGATCTCTTAAAAATTGTGAAATTTGTGAAACCGATTTAACAAGTCTAGGGGAAATAAATAAAATTTGTAAAAATGTTAAATACATCTTTCACTTTGCATCATTAAACTCAAAAGATTCTGATAATGCTACAATTCAAGAAAATGAAAAAATTAAGACTGGGATTAATAATTTATTAGAGGCTGCAATTCAAAACAAAATTAAGAAATTTTTATATTTATCGACTGCTCATGTTTATGGAGAAAACTTAATAAATGAAGTTACTGAAAATACTATTCCACTCCCAAATTTACAGTACGCTAAAAATCACTTAGAAACTGAAAGAATAATTACAAAAGAACTTAGAGAAAAAGAAATAGAATTAATGATTTTACGGTTAAGTAATATGGTAGCTGTACCAAATTCGATTGAAACAAAATGCTGGCACTTAGTTGCTCATGATGCTTGTAAACAAGCTATTAAAAATAAAAAAATTATTCTTAAAAGTGATGGTAGCCAAATAAGAGATTTTTTCAGTGCTTTTCAATTGTTTGATGTTTTAAACAACTTCATAAATTCAGAAAAAAAATATTCTGGAATCTATAATTTAGGCTCAGGATCATCAATTACAATTAATGATTTAATGAATATTATCAAAGTTCAACACTATAAAATATTTGAGAATAACATTGATATAATATATGGGCAGGGCAATATGGTGAATAATAAATTTAAATATAATATTGACAAGCTATTAAATAATTTTCCTAGTATTAATTCTTACAATTTAGATTTCGTGATTTATAGATTATTACTATTTTGTGAAAAATCATTTTAGAAAGTATGAAAAAAATAGATATAAGTATAATAATTCCAACCTGGAATAGGTCTAGAGCTTTAATTGAATGTATTTCACAGATCTTATCTGAAGATATTTTAGATACTAATATAGAAATAATAGTTTGCGATAGCCATAGCACAGATCAAACTAATGAAAATTTAAACAACTTTATTATAAAAGAAAAAATTACAAACGTAAAAATAGTTCAATGTGAAGAAAATAATGTATCTTCAAAAAGAAATATCGGCATATTATCAGCAAATTTTGATCATATTATATTACTGGATGATGACTGTCTTCCAACACAAGATTATCTAAAGTCGTATATTGAATACTTTAAAAAAATTGACAACAGAACTATCATTTGTGGACAATACAGAACTTGCCAACATCTTCTAAAAAAAAGTAATTATCTTAAATATAGAGACTCTAGAAACTATAAAAATGAAACACATTTAGTCGATTTAAATAAAACTCTTGAATATAAAAATATTGTCACCGGAAATTTAGGTTTTAAAAAAGATTTTATTCTAAAAAATAAAATTCTATTTAATGAGTCAATCATAGGTTATGGAGGAGAAGATGTTGATTGGGCGTGGAGACTTATAAATTCAGGATTCAAGATAATTAAATCAAACATAAAAGTATTTCACAATGAAACTAGCAATTCAATTTCAAGCTATAGTTTAAAATATTTTCATTATTCTTTTGGCGCAATGCCAAATTTAATTAAATATAATTATTCTGCTGCATCAAATTTACCATTTTTCTTTTTAGAAAATCCTAATGATAAAATAATAAAAAAATTTCAATTATTTTTTATAAGGGCTCTATTAAACAACTTCATTATTAAACCAATGATATATTTTGTTGAAGTTACAGATAAATATAGTTTCTGCTATATTAGTATACTTTATAGAGTAATAATTTTACGAGCTTATATAGATGGTATTTTTGAAAGAAAAAAAAATACTCTTAAACAATCTGATACGAAGAAAGATTGGTATAGTAAAGGATATAAATAGAAAGTGGGCAATCATCTTGTATCTATTATAATTCCGTCATTTAATAGAGCAGCCTTGTTGAAAAGAGCAATTAAATCTGTACAAAATCAAACATATAAAAATTGGGAAATAATTATTGTTGATAATTTTTCAAATGATGAAACGGATTTAATTATTGAACCCTTATTATCAGATAAAATTAAAATTAAAAAAATTAATAATAATGGAGTAATTGCTAAATCCAGAAATGTTGGCATTGATAATGCTAGAGGTGAGTATATTGCATTTTTAGATTCAGATGACTGGTGGCGCTCAACAAAACTTGAGTTAGTATTAAAAGAATTTGAAAAATACAAAAAGATAGATCTTATTTATCATAATTGTTATCTCATATATGAAAATAAAAAAAAATTTAGTAGGTGCAGGATGTTGTATAATAATCAGTATCAAGACTTAATTATTAATGGAAATACAATTATTACATCAAGTGTTATTGTAAAAAAAGACTGTTTGAAACAAGTAAATTTATTTTCGCAAGATGAAAATAAAATTGGATGGGAAGATTATGATCTTTGGCTAAAAATTGCTAAAAAGAAATTAAAAATTCATTTGTGTAAAAAATATCTTGGGAATTATTATATTGGGAATGATAATTATGATAATCCTCAACAAGTCATAAAAAATATTGAAAATATAAAAAAAATTATAATTTATCCATTTATCAAAGCCAATAAAAAATCCTATATTTGGTGGATGAACTATACTTTAGGAATTGCATATTACAATATTGGAAATAAAAGAAAGTCCAATTATTATTTTATAAGAGTATTGATGAATAAATCACCTAAAATATCAAAACTAAAGTCATTATTTTACATATTAATTAAATGAATTTAATTTAAATAAATATATACATACATACATACATAAAATTATGAGTAACTTGAAAATAAATTTTAATCAAATTGGAATTTTTTTTGTAACTTCTCTAATTTTATTTACTGCAATAAGAAATATTTCATTAATATACTATCTGATTATATTCCTAATCTTATTATATTATTTAATAAAAAAACTACATTATGTATTTATTTTTGATTACGATAGAATACTTTTTCAATTATTTTTTTATTTTACTCTTTTTTTGTGTGCCTGGTCATTTCTTTTTATAAGTAATGATGTTGTATACCTAAGTGATTTTAGAGATAATAATAGTACAGTATATGAAAATGTTGCTATAAATCCTTTAATAGGAATTCCAAGATTACTTTTAATGCCAATTCTTGCTTTTTTATTTGTTAATCTTTTAGACTCCAAGAAAAAATTTTTAGTAATGATAAGAGTAATTCTTTTATGTTATGTTGCTGCAGCATTATCAATTGCATACCAAATATACTTTAACCAACAAATCCCATGGTTTACTGATAGCCATATGAGAGGTGGGTATATCAGATATGCAAGCTTGTTAGGCTCATTATCAATTTATGGTTCAGTTGCGGGTTATGCTATAATTGCAATTTTTTCACCAAAAATTTTGGAAAACCATATATTAAAATATGCACTAGCAATAATTATTTCAGCGGCAGCAATCTTTAGTTTAACAAAAACTGGAGTAATAATGGTAGTTAGTGCTTTTTTATTAATGGCAATAAACTATGGAGCTATTAATTTTAAAAAATTAATCTATCTATTATTTTCAATATTCATATTTGGAATAATCTCATATCTTATTGTCAGCAATAATGATTATTTGCTCAATTATCTCAATACAGTCTTAAATTTCACATTTGGCAGTCAATGGACATTATCAAATCCAGATGGGATAAAATATATTAATGATACGCCACAAATAACTTTTGATTATATTATTCACAGGCTTACTCAATTTTCAAGTGGATCATTTGATTATTACGGTCTAGATATCTTTTTATTTGGAGTTGGTGTTTGGGGCGGAGCTGGCGTAATGGGTTATCCAGATGGAGTATCATCGCATAGTGGATTAATTGATTTATTAATAATTGGTGGACCTATATATATTTCATTATTTCTTATTCTTTACCTAAGAGTACAAATTTATTTTGTAAAAAATTTAAGAGAAGATCTGAATATATTTTTTTTCATTAGCAATATACTTTTTATTTTTAATATGGTTTTTATTTCTGGAAGCTCTTTTCAACCGTCAATAAGTATATTTTTTTGGTTATCGGTTGCATATTATATTTATTCCATAAAAAAATTAAAACAAAAATATTAATTAGCTAGGAAAAGTAATTTGAAAATTTTAATTATCTCCCAGTATTTTTGGCCAGAAAATTTCAGAATTAATGATTTAGCTGAGGAATTATCAGGTAGAGATCATGAAGTAACAATTCTTACAGGGATACCTAACTATCCAAACGGTAAATTTTTTAGGGGTTATAGTTTTTTTTCATTTGGAGTTCAGTATTTCAAAAAAATAAAAATTATACGCATTCCATTAATTCCCAGATTTTCAGGAAAAGGTTGGCAATTGGTATTAAACTATACATCTTTTCTAATTGTATCTTTGTTTGCACCAATAATATTATCTAGAAATAAATTTGATGTAATTTTTGTTTATGAACCTTCTCCGTTCACTGTTGGTGTTTCTGCTGTATTGATGAAGAAGGTAAAAAAAATCCCCATTTTATTTTGGGTGCAAGATTTATGGCCTGAGAGTCTCGAAGCCGCAGGGCTAATAAAAACTAAATATATTATTAAGCCAATCAGTACAATGGTAGCTTGGATTTATAAAAATTGCGATCTAGTACTTGTTCAATCAAAAGGATTTGTAAAATATGTTAACAAAAGTGGAGCAGAAAAATCAAAAATAATTTATTTGCCTAATTGGGCTGAGAATTTTTATAGGCCAAATATGAACAATTATCAAATTCGTAGTGAGTTACCAGTTGAGGGTTTTAATGTTATGTTCGCAGGCAATATAGGGGTGTCACAGTCAATTGATACAATTATTAAAGCAGCTGATAGATTAAGAGAATATAATATAAATTGGATCATAATTGGAAATGGAAGACAAAAAGCGTATTTGATAAAAGAAGTCAATAGAAGAAAATTGAAAGAAAGATTTTGTTTCATTGATCAGAAACCTGCCGAAAAAATGCCCTATTATTTTAATTATGCTCATGTTTTATTAGTAACTTTATTATCTAAGCCGATTTTTAATTCTACAATTCCAGGAAAAATTCAGTCATATCTTGCCTGTGGCAAACCAATAGTTGCTTCATTAGATGGAGAAGGGTCAAATATAATTAATGAAAGTAATTCTGGTATAGCGGTAAGCGCAGAAAATGATATAGACTTATCATCTGCAATTCTAAGATTAAGCAAAATGAAAGATAGTGAATTGAGTCAATTAGGAGCTAATGCAATTGAATATTATAAAAAAAATTTCAATCGTGAGAAATTAATAAGTAAAATTGAAAAGCTGATGGTAAAATATAATAATTAAAAATGGCAAAGATTCTTATCTTAGGTGGCAATGGTATGATTGGCCATCAACTTTTTAAAAGCTATAATTCTAAGTATACCGTGATGACAACTCTTAGAAACAAAGAAAGTTATTATGATAAGCTTAAAATCTTTAATAAGAAGAATTCTTTTTTTGAAGTAAATATATTAGATTTTCAATCTTTAGAAACTACTATAAAAAATTTTGAACCTAATTTCATTATAAATGCAATTGGTATAACTAAACAAAAAGTAGATAAAGTAGATAAAGATGAGTGTGTAGCAGTGAATACTCATTTTCCTCATGAGTTAGCTAAATTATGTAAGAATAATAATATAAAACTTATACATTTAAGTACCGATTGTGTTTTCTCAGGTATCAAAGGCAATTACAATGAAAGTGACCCAACAGATTGTAATGATTTATATGGCAAGTCAAAAGCAGGAGGAGAAGTTACAAATAATCAAAATGTATTGACCATCCGAAAATCTACAATTGGTTTTGAAATTCATCAAAATCATGGTTTGTTAGAGTGGTTTTTATCTCAAAAAGGAGATATTCATGGATACAAAAATGCTATTTTTTCTGGTGTTACAACATTAGAATTGTCTAGAATTATAGAAAATATATTTTTAAAATATAGAGATATTTATGGCTTATGGCATGTCTCAGGTGAGCCTATAAATAAGTATGACTTGCTACTAAAAATTAAAAAATTTTTTAAAATGCCTGATGTTAATATAATAATAGATCATAATATAGTTTATGATAGAACTCTTGATGGAAATAAATTTTTAAAACACACAAACTATATTGTCCCAGATTGGAATCAGATGATAAACGATTTATATACTAATTCATTTTTAGATAGAGATAGTAATGTTTAAAAATAAAATTTTACTAATCACTGGTGGAACTGGATCATTTGGTAAAACTATACTAAAGAAATTTTTAACTTCTGATGCAAAGGAAATTAGAATCTTTAGTAGAGATGAAAAAAAACAAGAAGATTTAAGAATTAAATATAATAAAAAGCAGTTAAAGTTTATTATTGGAGATGTAAGAGATTATAAAAGTGTAAGTGAGGCAGTAAAAGATGTTGATTATATATTCCATGCTGCCGCTTTAAAGCAGGTACCATCATGTGAATTTTATCCTTTAGAGGCTGTAAATACAAATATTCACGGCACTGAAAACGTTATTGATGCTGCTATTCATAATAATGTAAAAAAAATAGTTATCTTAAGTACAGATAAAGCTGTTTATCCAATTAATGCAATGGGTATCTCCAAAGCTATGGCAGAAAAAGTTGCAATTGCAAAATCAAGAACAGTAAAAAATAATCCTATTATATGTATCACTAGGTATGGAAATGTCATGGGTTCACGTGGCTCTGTTATTCCATTATTTATTGATCAAATTAAAAATAATCAGTCTTTAACAATCACTGATCCTAACATGACACGCTTTTTAATGTCTTTAGACGAGTCAGTTGACTTAGTTATGAATGCCTTTAAATATGGAAAGTCTGGAGATATTTTTGCACAGAAAGCGCCTGCAACAAGCATACGTATTCTTGCAAAAGCAATACAGAAGATTCTCAAAGCTGAAGATAATATTAAAATAATTGGTACAAGGCATGGTGAAAAATTATATGAGACTCTTGTATCACGAGAGGAACTTACTAGAGCTAATGAAAAGAAAACTTACTATCGAATTTTTAATGATAATAGAGATTTAAATTATAATAAATTTTTTTCTAAAGGTACTAAACTATTGAAAGAATCTGATGACTATAATTCTCATAATACTCGCCAGTTAAACCTTAGTGATGTAATAAAGGTTTTAAATAGAAGTGGAGTTATAAAATAAATATTATGCTAAAAATAATGACAGTTGTTGGAACGAGGCCCGAAATTATTAAATTAAGCGAAGTAATTAAAGAATTAGATAATAATTCAAATCACATTTTGGTTCATACAGGGCAAAATTATGACTATGAGTTAAATCAAGTTTTTTTTAAACAACTTAAAATTAGAAAGCCTGATTTTTTTTTAGATTCTGCAAGATCAACAGCTGAGGAAACAATTGGAAAAGTAGTTGAAAATTTAGGTAAAATTTTGAAAAAAGTAAAACCAGATGCAATTTTATTTTATGGAGATACCAACAGCTGTTTAGGTGTTATTGCAGCAAAAAGAAATAAAATCCCAATATTTCATATGGAAGCAGGTAATAGGTGTTTTGATCAAAGGGTTCCTGAGGAAATAAATAGAAAAATAGTAGATCATTTAAGTGATATAAATTTACCGTTATCTGAAAGGGCAAAAGAGTACTTAGTTTCTGAGGGTATACGTGCAGATACTATTATAAAAATTGGATCCCCGATGAAAGAAGTTCTTGCTGCAAATATGAAGAAAATTCAGAACTCAAAAGTTTTAGTAAATGAAAAACTTAAGAAAAAAAAATACTTTCTTGTTAGTATTCATAGAGAAGAAAATGTGGACTCTAAGAAGAATTTTAAGGCACTATTAGATTCTTTGGATGCTATCGCCAATACATATAAATTGCCAATAATTATTTCTACACATCCACGAACTAAGCAACAACTGGAGAAAATTAATTACCAATCAAAAAATAAATTACTTAGATTTGCAAAGCCCTTTGGATTTCATGAGTACAACAAGCTTCAGCTTAACGCTTTATGTATTCTTTCGGATAGCGGTACAATTACTGAAGAGAGTTCAATACTTAACCTACCAGCAATAACAATCAGACAAGCTCACGAAAGGCCTGAAGGAATGGATGAAACTACAGTAATTATGTCTGAACTCTCAAAGGAAAGAGTTTTAAGTGCAATAAATTTAACTATTGATCATCATAAAAGAGGAAATCAGTTTAAATTAGTTAGAGATTATGATGTCGATAATGTTTCAAAGAAAATAGTACGAATTATTTATTCATATACTGATTTTGTAAATCGGACTGTATGGCAAAAAACGATCTAGTTTAACTTATTGAATTTAATGAGTACTCATAATAAGAAAATTATGATTACAGGCTCTAATGGCTTTCTAGGCTCGAACTTGTGTAAATTTCTTGCGAAAAAAAAATATAAAATAAAAAAAATTACTAGAAACAATGTTGATGAAAGTAGGAAAGATCTAGATTTAGAAAATTATATAGATTGGACTTACCTCCTTGAAGATGTAGATATTATAATTCATACAGCTGCAAGAGTTCATATCTCAAAAAAAGAAAGTAAAAGAAAAATAAATCTGTACGAAAAAATAAATACTAAAGCTACAATTAATCTTGCTCAGCAAGCCTCTCAAAATAATGTAAAAAGATTTATTTTTATTAGCACAGTAAAAGTTGTAGGTGAAAAATCTCATCATGAAATGCCACTAAATGAAAATGATGTATATAAATCAGTCGATCCATATGCGAAGTCAAAAATTGAAGCAGAAAAATTATTATTAAAATTATCTAGAGAAACTTCAATGGATATTATAATAATCAGACCACCTTTAGTATATGGACCTAACGTTGGAGGAAACTTCTTAAGTTTAATGAATTTAATATATAAAGGATTTCCTATGCCCTTTAAGGCTGCAAAAAATTGTAGAAGTCTAATCAGTATAAATAACCTATGTGAATTCATAGACTTATGCATTAAACATCCAAATGCAAGGAATCAAATTTTTTTTATTTCTGATGATAATGATATGCCAGTTTCGGAATTAATAGAAAAAATTTCTTTGGCAATGAACAAATCTATAATCTTATTATATATACCAATTATAATTTTAAAAATTGCAGGTATTTTAGTTATGAAGAAGAATTTAATTGATAAATTAACAGACCCTTTACAGATTAGTTCTCAAAAAGCAAAAAACCTTTTAAATTGGATGCCCAGTACGAGTTCTAATGATGCAATCAAATTAACAGTAAGAAACTATCTAAAATCAAAAAGAATATAATGCAAAGATTAATAGATATAATCTTTTCTATCATAGCTATATTTATATTATTTATTCCAATTTTAATTATTGGGATATTGATAAAGATGTCATCGAAGGGGCCTATTTTATATTGGTCAGATAGAGTAGGTTATAAAAATGATATTTTCTCAATGCCAAAATTTAGAACAATGAAGATTCAGACACCTGAATTGGCAACAAATGATTTACCCAATCCTGAGACTTATATTACTAAAATTGGTTACTATCTTAGGAGGTACAGTTTAGATGAAATTCCACAAATAATATGTTTAATTACAGGTAAAATGACTCTAATAGGTCCAAGGCCTGCGTTATTTAACCAAAATGATCTTATAATGTTAAGAACTAATAATAAAATACATATGTTAAGACCTGGTATAACAGGATATGCTCAGGTAAATGGAAGAGATCAATTAAGTATTGAAGAAAAAGTAAATTTAGAAATCTATTATAAACAAAATAAGTCTTTTTTTTTAGATATAAAAATAATTATTCTAACGGTAATCAAAGTTTTTATTAAAGAAGGAGTGAGTCATTAGACTTATGTACATTAGTAGAAGGGCGAAACAAGTAATAATATTTGTAAATGATTTAATCATATCTTTATTTGCATCCTGGCTAGCAGTATTTTTGAGACTTGGTAGCATATACCTGCCTAATAGTTTTTATTGGCATGAAAACATAACTCTGGGTATTTTAATTGCAGCTATATTATTTATTCCAATTTTTATTTTTTTTAAGATTTATTTAAGTGTTCTTAGATTCTCTGGTTTCAAATATCTTTCGCGGATTTTATTTGCAGGATTTATTTATGGTTCATTTTTTTTAATAATTATTCTATCACTAAAATTGGATGGTATTCCTAGATCAATGGGAGTTACTCAACCTATTATTTTTATTTTACTGGTAATTCTTAGTCGGATTGTTGCTGTTCAACTTATAGAAACTTATAATGCATCAAAAAATATAAAAAAAGTTATAATCTATGGTGCAGGTAAAACTGGAGCAGAGGTCTCTAAATCTTTGGTGGGACACAGTCAATATAGGTTAGTAGCATTTATAGACAAAGATATAAAGAAGAAGGGCAAAAATATAAATAATGTGTATATATATGGCGCTGAAGATCTTGAGAAAATAATCAATAAAAACAAAGCTACAGATATATTAATCGCACTGCCCAACATTGGCTTATTTGCGAGAAGAGAATTAATTAGAGAACTAAAGAGATATAATCTAAACGTAATGACAATACCTTCAATTGATTCTCTTGTTGAAGGAAAAATAAGCATTAATGATTTTAAAGACTTAGATTTAAATGAAATCATTGAGAGAGATATTAAATTAGATTTGGGTTCATTGAAAGCTACTATAGAAAGTAAAATTATTTTAATTACAGGAGCTGGAGGCTCAATAGGAAGTGAACTTACGAGACAAATAATAGCCAACAATCCAAAAAAAATTATTTTAATTGATCATAGTGAATTTAATTTATATTCGATTCTTGAAGATTTAAAGAATTTATTTTCAGATCATAATACAGATATAATTTCTATTTTAATTTCAATCCAGAATACAAATGAGATGGAGCGCGTTTTTAGTAAATATAAACCTGATATTGTTTTTCATGCAGCTGCATATAAACATGTTCCCCTTATTGAAGAAAATATTTTTGAGGGAATAAAAAATAACATTTTTAGTACACTTAATATTTTGAAAATTTTTGATAAATATCATGGTAAAAAATTTATTTTAGTTTCAACTGATAAAGCTGTGAGACCGAAAAATATTATGGGAGCGACAAAAAGAGTTGCTGAATTAATAGTTCAAGCTTATGCAAATAAAAAAAATTATAATAAGAATTTTTCAATAGTAAGGTTTGGGAACGTATTAAACTCCTCCGGCTCAGTAGTACCTCTTTTTAGAAAACAAATAAATGACGGTGGCCCCTTAACAATTACTCATCCAGATATTACCAGGTATTTTATGACTATACCTGAAGCCGTGGGGTTAATATTACAATGTAGTGTTCTGGCCAAAAATGGTGAGCTATTTATACTTGATATGGGAAAGCCAGTTAAAATAGTTGATATAGCTAGAAGAATGATGAAATTATCAGGCCTAATTGAAAAAAATGAACAAAATCCTCAAGGAGATATTGAAATTAAATTTACTGGATTGAGACCAGGAGAAAAATTATATGAAGAACTGCTAATTGCAGACAAAAGCTACAAAACTAATCATCGAGATATATTAATTGCTGAAGAAAACCATATGAGTTTTGATGAACTAGAAATATTTTTAAGTTCAATAATGGAAGCTGTTAATAATAATGACATTAATGAAATTAAGAAGATGCTATCATTTAGTAAATTTATAAATTATAATGCAGATTGAAAAGTATATTCAAAAACTTATACTTAAATTAAGAGTAACGTATGAATAAAATATCTGAAGATAATCGTGATATTAACGTATTTGATTTATTAATCACTCTATATGCTCATAAATTTAAATTATTAACTTTAACTCTCATATTACCACTAATTTACATAATCTATAATATAGATAAGCCAGATAAATATATTCTTTTGATAAATTGGGAAGCACAAAATTATAATAGTTTTATTAATACTATAAATGGAGAATATCCAAATCTAGATAGAGAAGTAAATTTAATTAATGAAGTAGTAGATAACCTTACTAATGAAACTGTAATTGAAAAAACATTAATTAATTTTATCGATGATAATTCAAAACTAGAAGTAAAAGTTAAAGATATAAAAAAAAATATTATAACTAAAATCCCAAATTTTGAGACAAGATTACCTATTTATTCAATAAATTATTCATTTAATTCAGAATCTGAATTTAAAAATGATTTTATAGAAAATTTAATTCAGAACTCATTTAATTTTGTTATAGAAAATTTACAAAACAGTTTGAAAAGTCATATTGAGAGTAAAGAGAGATCATTATCTGAAAAATCTAATTTTGAAAAAAGGGAACTTCAAATAACATTACTTCAATTAGAAAGTGAGTATGCTTTAATGGAAAAAAGATTGATTTTTGCAAAGAAAATGCAGATTGATGAAGTTGAAGAAAATATTATCATTGCTAGAGAAAATAATATTTTAGAACCTGTTTTCGTAGATTTACAATCTAATATTAATTTAAATAATCCTAAACTATCAATAGAAACTATGCCTTTATACTTCTACGGTCTTAATATTTTAAAAAGTAGATTAGAAGTTTTAAAAAAATCTGAAAGTTCTTTTGATCCAATCACAGCTCTATCATTAAATAATATAAGAATAAATATAGAGCAAACTAAAGATCGAATCAAAAATAATTCTAATAACATGGAAGCACTTAGTCTTAAGCATGATAAAGAATTTTTGCCTTATAATGAGAAACTTTCGGCGTTAAATATGATAGATAAAAATAGCATGAGTGTTCTTAGTATCAATCAATACGATATTATAGTCAAAAGTGTACCTAAAACTGATATCAAAATTTTACTATTATTATCTATAATAGGTTTTTCAATGTGCTCTCTTTTTATATTTGTTAATCTGATAAATTCAAAAGAGAAAAAAAATTAGTTCATTTATTAAACTAAAAATATTTTTTAATATTTTGCGTAAATCTTTTTAAATGAATGATCCTCATTTTTTTCTTCAGCCTGATCAATTTGCTTCTGTCTTGTAGTTGATGCAATAATTTTCTTTCTCGTTTTGTTTTTTATGCAGTATCTACATGAGACTCCTTTGACGTAGGATTTTAATTGCATATCATTTTTTGTTATAGGATGTCTGCACCCATAACATTGATCATATTTTCCTTTTTTTAGAGATTTATCTACTGAAACTCTATTATCAAATACGAAACATTCACCAGCCCATTCATTATTATGTTTTTTCTTTTTATACTCTAGATAATTAAGTATACCTCCATCAAGCTGTGAAACATTTTTGTATCCTTCTCGTATTAAATATGATGAAGCTTTTTCACATCTAATTCCACCTGTACAAAACATTGCAATTGGCTGATTTTTGTTTATTTTTTCTTTTTTAATATATTTTGGAAATTCTCTAAATGATTTTGTTTTTGGGTTAATTGAATTTTTAAAAGATCCAATATTTACTTCATATTCATTTCGCGTATCAATAATAATATAATTTTTATTATTTAAAATTTTATCCCAATCTTTTGGATGAATGTGGAGGCCAGTAAGTTTTTCAGGTCTGATAGACTTATCCCCAATTGTAACAATTTCTTTTTTTAATCTGATCTTAAGACGATAAAAAGGAATAAATTGATTTGTAGAAATTTTTAGAGATATTTTTCTTATTTTAATTAACTTCTTAGTATAAGTGATAAAATCATCAAGATCTTTTTTAGTTCCAGATATAGTGCCATTTATTCCTTCTTCAGCAATTAAAATTGATCCATAAATATTTTTATTTTTAGAAAATTTATAAAATTTATTTTTTAATAATCTAATTTTATTTAATAATTTAAATCTATAGAAAGTATATATGTATATTTTTTCCTTCATTTTTAATACTCTACTGGAATTGGATCTAAAGATCGCCAAAGATACCAGGTAGCCACTGATCTATATGGCTTCCATTTATTGCCTATTTGAATTAATTTTTTTCTCTCTAATGGATATCTTAGATTATAAACTTTACAAACACCCTTAATTACCCCTATATCATCTAAAGGAAAAATATCTGCTCTACATAAATTAAATATTAAAAACATTTCAGCTGTCCATCGTCCTATACCTTTAATTTGAGTAAGGTCTTCAATAATTTCATCGTCACCCATCTTACTCCATAAATTAATTTTTATATCTTTATTAAGGAATGCAAACGATAACTTTTTGAGATAAATTACTTTTTGTCGCGAAAGACCAGATGATTTTAAAGTATTTGTATGAGATCTATAGATAATTTCTGGATTTATTTTTCCAATCTTTAATACTAATTTATCCCATACAGATTGTGCTGCCTTTACAGAAATTTGTTGACCTACTATTGATCTTGCTAAAGTGAGAAATGGATCAGATTTAGAAAATAAGAAATCTTTAGGGTAGGAATCAATTATTTTTCCTAGTTTTTTGTCCTTTTTTTTTAGTTCTTTCTTAGCTTTATTCCAAAAAATTGGTTTTTTTTTCATAATTATTCATATTTTATATATAAAAAAAACTCATTGTCATAGTCTAGATAAAATGTTTTATTTGCAGACTAAATTAAT
>MDSZ01177940.1_pt1 | contig 20168 bp, 12 predicted proteins | sample 811201 | NCBI WGS metagenome assembly MDSZ01 (sample SAMN05326647, study PRJNA326480) | marine metagenome | isolation source: seawater | place: Indian Ocean: North | collected 2010 | reverse complement strand
GTGAGGACCAATTTTGACACTTTTGATTGACACAGTTAATAAAACGCGTCGAAGACGTCGTCCGAACACCAGGTCCCCTTTTTCGATACACCACTACGACTATTAAAAAGATGTTCGCCAACACCACCACCAGCGCGGCGGCTTTTGTGCAACACGTCGTCGTCGATCACGGGAGGTGCGTTTCTTTTTGGTGGTGTTGTTGTGGTCTCCTTTTTTTTTTGAGTCGTCGTGTCTCGAATTTGAACCCCGCGCTGTGCTTTTCGTTGGACTAAAGCGGCACCGATTTTGTATGTGATCGAAAAAAGAAGAGAACACACACACACGCACGACGCTCTCTCCCTCTCGGAAAAAGGGCCACGCGGATCGGATCGACGAACGTAAACGACTTTTGTTGCGTTCTTCGATCCTTCTCTTTCGTGCTGCTGCGCTCTTTTTCGACGCGACTTCTTTGAACGCGTAATATGAGTTTTGGGTCGTTGAGAGTAATCATCCAATTGTTGTATTGACTGCTAAAGCTGCTTGGTTGGTGTTTGATGACGTTTTGTTTTGAGAATATTACTACGAAGAAAAAGCTGCTGACCAAAAAATACGCTCGCGAATACGCGCTTTCTTATTACGACACTTTTTTTACATCAGACGAAGAAGAATCCAACGAAAGCGTTCGACCACAAACAACAACAACAAAACCGTCGTCCGCGCGGCGGCGGGAAAGACGACGCCAAGCGTCGAAACGACGACGACTGCCGTCGACGTCGCGGAAAGACCGATGAAAATCGTCTTCGTGTCCACCGAGTGCGCGCCGTACTCCAAAACCGGCGGCTTGGGCGACGTCGTCGGCTCTTTGCCAATTGAATTGGCAAAGAGAGGACACAAGGTGATGTCCATCACGCCGAGGTACGATCAGTACGAAGGCGCGTGGGATACCTCGGTGTCCACCACTGCGTTGGGCGAAAAAGTTGGCTTTTTCCACGAGAAGAAGAAGGGCGTCGATCGCGTTTTTGTCGATCACCCGTTGTTTTTGGCCAAGGTTTGGGGTAAGACTGGCGATAAGTTGTACGGGAAAGCCTCCGGTGCGGACTACGCGGACAATGCCAAGAGATTCGCCTTGTTTGCCAAGGCTGTTTTGGACGCGCCGACGATGTTGCCGCTCGAATATGGGGAAGACGTCGTCTTTGTCTGCAACGATTGGCACTCGTCGTTGGTACCGGTGTTGTTGAAGCACGAGTGCAAGGCGAACGGCAAGTACGTCGACGCCAAGAGCGTGATGTGCGTCCACAACATTGCGTTTCAAGGTAGATTCTGGCCGCAACCGTTGGAAGAGTTGGGCATCCCAGCCTCGGCGGCCGATGACTTCTTCTTTGAAGACGGCCACGCGAAGATTTACGACGAAACCAACCCGATGAAATTGGGCGAGGAAGAAAAGTCGATTGGTCAAATCTACCGCAAGATGAACTGGTTGCAAGCGGGTTTCAAGAACGCGGATAAGTGCGTCACGGTTTCCGTGAACTACGCCAAGGAATTGATCTCTGGACCGTCTAAGGGTGTTGAGTTGGACAAGGTTTTGAGCGCCGTCGGTATCGAAGGTATCGTGAACGGCATGGACCCGACCGAGTGGAACCCGGCCAAGGATAAGTTCTTGGACTTCCCGTACGAGGAGACGACCGTCATTGAAGGTAAAGCATGCGCCAAGCAAGCGTTGCAAGCCGAAGTTGGTTTACCGATCGACCCAGAAGCTCCGTTGTTTGGTTACATCGGTCGCTTGGAAGAACAAAAAGGCTGCGACATCATGTTTGAAGCTATCCCAAAGTTGATCGAACAAATCCCGAACGCGCAAGTCGTCGTTTTGGGTACCGGTAAGAAGTCCATGGAAAAGATGCTCGAAAATTTGGGCGAAACTATGCCGGCGACGAACTTTGCCGGTGTCTGCAAATTCTCTGCGCCGACCGCGCACTTCATCAACGCCGGCGCCGACTTTTTGATGGTGCCGTCCAGATTCGAACCGTGCGGTTTGATCCAACTCCACGCCATGTCCTACGGCACGGTCCCGATCGTCGCCACCACCGGTGGTTTAGTAGATACCGTCAAGGAGGGCATCACTGGTTACCACATGGGCGCCATGGATGCCGACAACTTAGTGCCGGAAGACGTCGAAGCTATGGTAGAGACGTGCGTCTCCGCCGCCGCGGACTTTGGTACCCCGGCGTACGAGAAGATGGTCAAGACGTGCATCAAGCAAGACTTGACCTGGAAGGAACCGGCGAAGAAATGGGAAGCCTTGTTAGAAGAACTCGCGTTTGGCACGGAAGAATCCGCGAAGAAGGCTGAAGTTATCGAGCCGGAGAAGCTTGCGTCGGGAATCGCTGCCACGACGGCGTAATTTTTTTTTTACGCACACGTTTTTACACAACCGCGTGTGTAACTACACTATTATATACTTTTACCACCAATCACAGAAAAAGAAAAGCGCTTAATTAGAGGATAGCCTTGTTGTATTAACTCAATCAACGCTTTATACATACACGTACGTACTACACCAACATATATTATTATTTACTTTTGGTTCTTGTGCTGTTGCTATATTTTAATTAAATAATCTACAATTGTTGTTTCATGCGTTCTTCTAAAACAAGCCCCGGCTTCATCTTGACGTCCCCGTACGGCTCCTCTTGCTCCACGTCCAAATAACCATGCGTTCGCAATACCAACACTTGATAAAACATTTTTGCCGCGTCCGCTCTCGTTTTCCCTCTGACTTGTTCATCTAAGCTGAGCTCGTTCAAGTTTGTCTTATCAAACTGCGTGCTCAAGTGATTGAGCATTTTCTTCGAACCATACGACCAATCCATGGCTTTATCGCCATCTTCATCCGCTTTATCGTAATCCTCGTCGCCGTCTAAACTGAATCCTTTTCTAGGTGTGTCCATGTTGTCGTTATTGTTATTGTCGTAATCGTCGTCAAAGCCTCCTATGCCTCCTCCGCCAAAGTCGTCGTCATCGTTTTCTACGTTGCCACCAAATAAATCCTTCTTAACGACGTCTTTGGCATTTGGCGTCGTTGGTTGACTTTCAAAGTTCACCCAGCACGATTGCGCGTTTCTGGCGTAAATAGCCTCTAATTTTGGGTGCACCTCGCCCGGCAAACATCTCTCCTCCGCCGCGCAAGCTCGAGGAATTTGAACCGGTGGACCTCTGTTCGCCCCGCGAGCGCACACAATATCGCTCGTATCTTGCAGCTGGTGGCGAATTTGGTCGTTTGACAACGACGTGATTCGATCGAACACGATAACTCTTTCCACTCTTCGTCGTTTCGCGTTTGGCCCGGCGCGAGATTTTTGCGCCGTTTTACCAAACACAAACTCTTTGGCTTGTTGCGGATCGTTTTCTGATCCGGGCGTTTGGTACGGGTTCGCACCAAACAACACGACTCTTTTTTCTTCCACTTGTTGTTGTTGCTGCTGGGCGTTCACATTCACGTCGCCTAAAATAGCCCCTTCCAACTCTTTTCTCGCGTCCTCGTCCAACGGCAACGGCTGCGCGTCCTCCATGTCCTCATCGTCACGCCCACCACCCGCGTTATACCCCATCCCAAATTCTTCATCCTCGTCAGCAGCATTCCCTCTCAACACCTCCCTCGCGTTTGGATCCGTCCTCAGCGCGTCCTGGTCTTCGTTATTGTACACGGCGTCGTACAAATCCGCCGCTTCGCCGCCTTCCGCCACCGCCAATTCTCTCTCTTCTGCCGCTCTGTGAAACTCCGTCTCGAACTCGTCCTCCTCGAACTCATCCATCAAAGTAATCGACTGTCTGTCCACTCGCAGCGCCAATCGCATGTTCTGACCTTCCTCGCCTAAATCTTCCAACATGACGCCGTATTTCGCGTTTGGATCGTAATACATCTCCAAATCGTCGTAATTCTCTGGCAACGTGATCGTCTTCTCCTCTGCAATCGCCGACTCCGGGTCTAAATCCACTTGTTGTTCTTTGCGAAACACTTGTTTCGCTTTCGCCAGCGCTTCCGAGCAGTCGTGGAACAGATAGTTGATTTTCCTGTCGTACACTTTGACCACCCCGAGCATCAATTGCCCGCTCAATCGGAGTGCCAAAGGCGCTTCTGGGTTAATGATCGCTTGCACCGCTTGGATGATGTCTTGTTTCGTGATGGTGTCTTTATTCAGTTTGCGGTCCATGTGCGCGGCGAGCCAGATGGTCCCGAGCGGGCCTCGTTTGGAGAGAATGAACTGAGAATAGAACATATCGTCGTCGTCGACTGTAGACACACCACCACCACACGAAGCGTTTTGGATTCGGAGTTCAAATTCAAACCTCCTCTCTTCTCACGAAAATGTGTCTCTTCTTCTTCTTCTTTGAAAATAAATACAACGCGCGCCCTTTTACTTGGGGGAAAAAAAAGAACGTCTCTTTCGCGAAAGTCTCGAGTCGACGCGCGACCCTTCGTGTATTAAGTCGGTCGTCTTTGGGACAACACGAGCGCGTTTTTCTCTCGTTTTTTGAAAGAAAAAATGAGAGAAAAATTTCCCTCTTTTTTTTTTTTGAATCCAAAAGACTGATACCCTAAACCCTTTTCTGTGTTTTTCCAGGAGGAGGAGGAAGAATGAACCTTACAGAAGAAGACGAAGACGACGAAAAGATATGCGATCCTTCACGGTATTCTTTAACAACAACAACAACAACAACAACAACAACGAGGAAGACTAATAACATCGTCTCTTCCCATCGCTCCCTAACCGCGCGTCTACGATGACCCCGACGCCATCTTCTTCTCGAAACTCAATTCTGTCGTCGCACAACGCGGCGACGACTTCCGGGAAGACGTCGTGTTCTTCCTTCAAGACCCGGCGTTGGACCTCGTCCGCGGTCCAACTCGGGTCGATTCGTATGCTTCTCTGAGCGACTATTTTACCTTCGTCGAAGTTTTCGTTCACAAAATGGACGGTTGGGCCGGTAAATCGAGCGCCCGATTTGACCACGGCTTCGTGGACTTTCGCGCCGTGCATGCCTTTCCCGCCAAACGCCGGTAAGAGCGCCGGGTGGATGTTGACCATTCTATTCTCAAACGTCCGGCATAATTCCGGAGGTATCAGCCTTAAATAGCCCGCTAATACGACGACGTCGATTTTATAGTCGTTTTTGAGATACTCGTCTAACTCTGCGGGGGATATCCGTTCCGATTCCGGCACATCTTTCGCGCCCGGGTAGAGCAACACCGGTACGTCTCTCCCCATCGCCCATTCGACGCCGCCTGCAGTCGACGACGAGGTGATAACGACAGATATCTGTCCGTTGATTTGTCCGGATTCGCAGGCGGCATGGATGGCTTTCATGTTTGATCCACCGCCGGAAATGAAGACGGCGATGTTTTTCTTCTTCTTCTTCTTCTTCTTCGATTGGGTGTCGTCGTCGTCGTCAAAGTCGTCGTCGCCGGAAGAAGACGTCATAGTCGTCGACACAGCAGCGCTTCGGGGAAAATGAATAATGTTTCGTCGATGATGATGATGATGATGATGATGATGATGATGATGATGATGCATTCCTCCTCTTCTTCTTCTTCTTCTTCCGTTCGACGACGTCGACGACGACTTCGACGACTCGAAGCAGGACGCGCACTGCGGCGGGACGAGGGCGGCGTTGGAGGACATATCGGTTCGCGCCGTGTTACGTTTGTGAGGAGGAGTTTCTTCTTTCTCGCGACTCTTTACTTTTATTACACACTTTGGACGCGATTGGAAAAAAGGACTACGACTATGACCCGCTCTCTTCTTCGCTACTGCTCTCGCTACTGCTGCGACCACCACGCTCTGCAAAACTCATCGGCCGCCGCCGGTTGGTATTTTTGTGTAACGGTGGACGCGAATCATCATCGTCGGAAGACGAGCTGCTGCTGCTGTCTTCCGAGAAGGAGCGTTCATCGTATATCCGGTCTCCGTCGTCGTCGTCCTCCGCCCCGAAACCGCTTTGCGTCGGCGCGCCGCTCTGTGTTGTCCTCTGACTTTTCTTCTTCCCGCCGCTCTCTATCCGTAACCTTTCCTCTACCTTTAACAAATCGTCCGGCGTGATTGTCCGCCGCACGTCGCTACTGATTTTGTTCGTGTATTCCGTGTCGTCGTTCGCGAAGAGTTCGGGCCAAAGCGCTCTCTCCTTGACGCTTTTGATTTGCTCGCGCGTCAAGACCCGTTTCAGTTCGCCGGTGACTTTGCCCGACTTTGACGTCGACGCTCCTGCGGGGTGTAATAAAAAAGAGTAAATAAACCGTTGTTGGTGGTGTTCTCGTTTCGAAGCAATCAAAAGTGCCGCCTTACCTTCTTCCCGCGTTTTGCTCGTCGTCGTCGATTGTACAGCGAACCCGGTGCAGAGGATAAAACTGCCTCTTCTGACGAAGTAAATGTTCGCGAAGCGGCTGGGAATCCGCACGAGCGTTTTCGCGCCGTCTGGTTTTGTCACCTGTCTCGTTCGTTCGTTTTTGTCGTCGCGTCCAAAAAGCGAGGAGGAGGTTACAGTTGGTGCAGCACACAAAAGCGCCCGAAGACAAAAGCGACGACGAAGAAGTCGTTACAAGTTAAACCCGAACCGACGAAAAAGGATTGATGATGTGTTTACTTACCTCGATCACGTTCCCTCCTTTTATCTCTTCCACTCTGCACACGCGGTCCCCGTTCTCGCGGTCCACCTCCACCTCGACGTCTCTCGCGTGCGCGCGCACGTGCTTGCGGCGCGCGCTCATTATCTGCTTCTCCAGTAGTAGAGTACGTAAACGTAGTGACAAAAGAGACCAACACAAACACACAAACACACAAACAAACCGCTTCCAAAAATGTCTTAGGGTTTAATGTATCATCTCTCAAAAAAAATCTAAAACCCTAAATATACAGGTTTTAAAAAAAACAAAAAGTCTCTCTTTGGAGAGAGCGACGACACTTTGGAGAAGAAGAAGAAGAAGAAAGAAGAAGACACCAAACAACAAAGAAGAGAGATGAACCCGGTGGAACAATACGGCGCTGGCGCGTCCGGAGGAGGAACAACACCAACAACAACACCCTCGGATGAACAACCGCAATTTTTGACGCTCAAGTGCGTCGTCGTCGGGGACGGCGCGGTCGGGAAGACGTCCATGCTTCTGTGCTACACGACCAACACGTTCCCGACGGATCACATGCCGACGATTTTCGACAACTATTCGAAGAACGTGACGATGCACGACGGACGCGTGGTGAACCTGGGACTGTGGGATACGGCGGGACAAGACGAATACGCAGATTTTCGACCGCTGAGCTACGCGGCGGCGGACTGCTTCGTCGTCGCGTTTTCGCTGATCGATCGGAAAAGTTTCAGGAACGTGGAACACAAGTGGTTACAAGAACTCAGGTCGAAAGCGCCGAAGACGCCGATCGTTTTAGTGGGAACAAAATTAGATTTACGACAAGAAGGAGGAAGAGGAGACAATGGCGGCTATGGCGGGAGTAACAAGAGAGGAACGGGTAGTTTTGGTAGATCTAGCAGCGGCGGATATTCTGGAGGAGACGACGAATCCGAACCAATCAGCGAGATGGAAGGACAAGCGTTAGCGCGACGGATTAAAGCGGTGAGTTACGTTGAATGTTCGAGTTTAGTGCAAACAAATTTGAGTTTAGTCTTCGACGAGGTCATCGAAGCGCACGTGAATCCAGCGGTTGTTAAAGTCGAGGAACAGAAATCCTGTTGTGCGATTCAGTAATAACGAAGTAAAAAAAAAGAGAGAGAGAGAGAGAGAGAGAGAGGTGGAGTCGCCTCTCGTCGCGCGCCACGCGGGTAGGGACAGACACGGAACACGCGAGCACGTGTAGAGTAATTAGTAGTAATAGTACACACAAAAAGGCGGTCGCGACGAAGAGTGTAATTAATATTCTGTGTATTCATCGTATCGCGAACACTCCACTTTTGCGCGTTCTTTTGTTCTCTCTTCCTTTTTTTACAAACAAAAAGTCATCAGAAATTCGCCGCCGCAGGCACCGACGAAGGACGAGGAAAAAATGTCGCCGCGGTCAACGGCCAGGAAAAGAGGCGGCGATGAGGAGGACGAGGAGACGGCGGCGGCGGCGACGACGACGACGACGAGTAAGAGGCGAGCGGTGGAGGTATCTTCATCGTCAATGAAACAACGACAAAAAACGGACGAAGACTACCTTCTGAAATCCGGCTGCGTCCGGATTCCACCGGCGAATAACTTCCAACACGGGTGTTTACATGACATGGTGTGCCCACCAAATTACCAACCGTCGACGAGGAAAATGCCAAAGAACCCGGCTAAACGATACCCATTCGAGTTGGACACGTTTCAGCAGCAATCCGTGCTCTGTTTAGAACGACAAGAGTCAGTGTTGGTGTCGGCGCACACTTCGGCTGGGAAAACAGTTGTCGCAGAATACGCCATCGCGATGGCTCAAAGAGACGGGCAAAGAGTGGTATACACGAGCCCATTAAAAGCGCTATCAAATCAGAAATATCGAGAGTTAAAGGAGGAATTTTCTGACGTGGGATTGATGACTGGAGATACGGTTATAAATCCAAACGCGAGTTGTTTAGTGATGACGACGGAGGTGTTGAGGAGCATGTTGTATAAAGGCGGCGAAGTGACGAGAGAGGTTGGGTGGGTAATTTACGACGAAATTCATTACATGAGAGATAAAGAGAGAGGGGTGGTCTGGGAGGAGAGCATCGTGTTGTTACCGGATACGGTGAAGTACGTGTTTTTATCGGCTACGATTCCAAACGCGAGAGAGTTTAGCGAATGGGTGTGTAAAGTGCACGATACACCGTGTCACATCGTGTATACTGATTTTCGGCCGACGCCGTTGGAACATTACATATATCCGAGCGGCGGAGATGGGATATTCCTAATCGTGGATAAGACGAGCACGTTTAAGGAGGATAATTTTTTGAAAGCTATTTCAATTGCGAACGAGAAAGGCGCAGAGGTGGCGCAAGCGAGGACTGCGGCCAGGAAAGCGAGCGAAATGAACGGCGGGGATGGAACTCAGGCAAAATTAGCACAAAATACGGACGTGTTTAAGATTATTAAGATGATTGTGGATAGGAATTACGATCCGGTGATTGTGTTTGCGTTTAACAAAGGCGAGTGCGAATCGTTCGCGAATGCGTTGCACAAGGTGGATTTGTGCGATGAGAATGAGAAGGAGATGATCGATGCCATTTATTGGAACGCGATGGATGCTTTAAGTGAGAGCGATAAGAAGTTGCCACAGGTTGCTTCGATGCCAAATTTGTTGAGGAGAGGGTTAGGCGTTCATCACAGCGGGTTGTTGCCGATTTTGAAAGAAGTGATTGAAATTTTGTTTCAAGAAGGATTGATTAAAGTTTTGTTCGCTACGGAGACCATGTCGGTTGGTTTGAACATGCCCGCGAGAACGTGCGTCTTTGCGTCGCCGAGGAAGTTTGATGGCACTGGGTTTCGCTGGATTACTAGCGGGGAGTACACGCAAATGAGTGGCAGAGCTGGGAGAAGAGGCAAGGACGATCGAGGTCTCGTTGTGCTCATGGTGGATGAAAAAATGGAAGCGCCGACGGCGAAGGATATGTTGAGAGGCCGGTCGGACCCGCTGGACTCGGCGTTTCATGTGAGTTACGCGACGTTATTGAATCTCATGCGCGTGGAAGGCGCGGAACCGGAAGACATGATCATGAATTCGTTCGCACAGTTTCAAAATATGCGACGAGTTCCTCAATTGGAAGCGAAAGTTGCGCTTTTAGAGAAGAAGAGAGATGATATTTCTATTGAAAACGAGGAACAAGTGAAGGAGTACGTGAAGTTGCGAGATGGATTAGACGCGTTGACAATTGAACGACGCGCGATTACGAATTTACCAACGCATAGCGTGCCGTTTTTACAACCTGGACGTTTGGTGCGCGTCTGCGTGGACGCGCCCGGGTCGTCTCTCTATTCAAGCTCCGATACGGACGCTTTGACGAGGATGACTGTAGATGTGGAAGACGTGGAGGAAATGTTAGGTGACGATGAAATGCATAACGCCTTATCGTTCGACGAAGCAATGCTGAGGAAATCAGTCGAAGACGGTAACGATAGCGTTTGGGGCGTCGTTGTCCATTTTGAAAAAGTCGGGAGCAAGAAACACACCAAACATCAAAAGTATTTGGTAGACGTTCTCGTGAAATGCGCGGAAAAATTGAAACTGTCAGATACCGATCGCGAAATTTTGAAACGGAACGACTCGACGTTTTCGTTGTTGAACAGTTCAGAGCGACACAGTATGTTGCAGTGCGAAGAAAACCAAGTGGTGGACGAACTTCCCGCGGTTGAGTTTCGCGTCATTCGCATTCCACTCGAGCAACTCGATTGCATGTCGTCGATACGCGTGTATTTACCGAAAGATTTGTACCCGATCGAAGCGCGAACAAGGTGTGGCGCATCTATTCGAGAGGTTTTAAAACGGTTCGAGGAAAGGAGTAAAGTGCAACAACAAAAAGATGATGGGGAGGATGACGATAAAGAAAAGGAAGTCGTCGTGGTCCCAATGCTCGACGCCGAGAAAGACATGAAAGTTATCGATAAAAACTATGCGAAAATTGTCCAGAAGATTCAAACGCTTTCAAAGATGATGAAAAATCATAGTTTTAAAACGTCGGAAAATCCCATCGGAAGACTCAGAAAGCACGGCGAAAAAAGACGTTTAGAGTATATGGTCAAACACGCCAAAAAAGAAGTCGCCGTGGCGTCTGGGATGATCAAAGCGGACGTGCTCAAACGCATGCGACGCGTGTTGAGACGGCTAGGGTACGTTTCTGAAGACGGTGTTGTCACTTCAAAAGGTCGGTGCGCGTGCGAGTTAGCTGGGGCGGACGAACTCGTCGCCACGGAGTTGATTTTCAACGGTACTTTTAAAGCGTTGCCGTTACACATGCTCGTTGCTACGGTTTCGTGTCTCGTTTGGAAAGAGAAAACGGGAGGAAAAGGAGGAAAAGAGGGAGGTAAGAGGCAAGGTATGAACGTTAGCGAAGAAGTGTTTAGCGCACACTCTAACGTGAAAGACGCGGCTCGAAAAGTGTTCAAACAGCAGTTGGAGTGCAAGTTAAAAATCGACGTCGAAGACTCGATCGAACGTTTACGTTGGGACTTGATGGAGGTCATGCTCGCCTGGTGTAAAGGCAATACATTCAGCGAAATCATGAAAATGACCGAGGCATTTGAAGGGTCGATCGTACGTGCGATAAGGAGGATTGAGGAGTTGATGCGACAGCTCGCGGCGGCGTGTAAAGTCATCGGAGAGTCGGATTTGGAGAAGAAGTTTCTCGACGCGTGCGAGTTGGTGAAAAGAGACATTGTCTTCACGCCGTCGCTCTTCGTGTAGAGATTCTTTAAAGCAGTAGGCATGCGTAGAAATTAATAGTAAAGCAGTGGTAGTTAGATGATGTGCGATAGTCCCTAGGTGATGTGTAATGCGTTTAACACGGTTATATTATCCCATATTAAATTAAAGTTTTGCTATGATCTACAATTTTAAAGTCACCACCCTCTCGCTCTTCTCTGTTCTATGAAAACTATACAATACTCTCCCTTCTCTCGTCCTTCTTAGTTGGACTTGATGCCCGAACGGAGCTTCGCTTGTTGTCTTCTAGTGTACTTCTTCGGTTCCTCCGCTCTCGCTACCGGTTCTTCCTTCTCCTCCAACATGAGCTCGACGTGGCACGGCGAAGACATGTACGGGTTGATGCGACCGTGCGCTCTGTACGTTCGTCTTCTTTGCGGAATAGCCCTGTTGACTTGGATGTGCGTGATGTAAAGGTTATCGATGTCCAAACCCTTTACTTCGGCGTTCGACTCGGCGTTCTTGAGCAAATTGATCAAGATTTCCGCGCACTTCTTTGGCCATCTGCCTTGGCCGTTCGTGGAGCCTTCTTGCTTCGCTTGGGCCGTTCTCCCGACGCCACCGCAGAATCTGCGAAAGACGACGCATCGCTCCATCTTCATGACAGAGTTCAAGAAACCTAGCGTTATGAAAAGAAGCGTCACGGGTCAGTAATGCTTTATATGTTCGGAAAGACAACCCGTGTTGCACCGAAACGATCGAGAAAACGTCTTCGTCCTCATCCCCCCACAAACGCCGCGAGCTAGTCCTAAATCGTGTGAGGACCTAAGCGAAATCGAAAACAAATCGTGCGCGCAAAAACGGCCCTCGAGACCACAAAGAGCAGACCAAAACCCGGGCGAAACCAACGCGTCCAATATCCGAGCATCTAATTCCACTCGTTCCGCGCCGTTTCCACCTTCGCGCATTCGCTCTCGAGCCCTCACTCGCGCCCATTTTTTCCTCCACCCCGGGTTTTTCGCGCGAGAAGGCAAAAAAAAAAGAATCGAAGCGCGTACCTTGCGCATCGCTCAAACTTCTCCCTTTGATGTTCATCGCCGTCTCTCGCATGTTCTTGAAATGCACTCTCAAATCCGTGCCTCGCGCTTTGCACGATTTCGTCGCGTCGTTGGACTCTCGGGCGTACTTGACCATCGTGTAGTGGGAAAAAAAAAATCGTGTTCTTTTTCTGTAGAGTGGCCTTTTTCTCTTCACACGAAAGGGAAAAAGAAGAAGAAGAAGTCCTCCCGTTCCAAAAAAAAGAAAAAAAAATCCAAACTAAACCCTAAACCCTACTCTGTTTTGGCTTCTTTTTTGACTGTCGTCTTTCGTTTTTTTTTTTAACACCGGAGAAGAAGAAGACGAAGACGACGAAGACGATTGGAGGAGGAGGAACAAACGCATCATCATGGCGGACCTCTCCTGTCTCGCGCGCTACCAAAGCCTCCTCCTCTCTTTGAAACCGCTCGAGTCGCACGAGCACCTCGCATTGGAATCGTCGCGACGACGACAACAACAACAACGACAGACGACGACGACGTCGTCGTCTGAATCGGCAGCGGCGGACATCACCGCTTTTGCAACGGCGCTGGAATCGACGTTCCCGATTTTGAATCGATTCGCGCGATGTTTGCAACGACCGATGGAGATTCCAACGAAAAACGAAGGCGAGAGACGACAGATCGTGAATTTTCGAACGGCGGTGATCCCGTCGAGCGGTGTGACCGTGCCTTTGGGTGATATTGACGTCGAGAATGCGGTTTTGATTTCGGACGCGTTCAACGTCTCGGAGTTTCACGCGATAGAGACGTTGGCGGGAAGCGCCGGGAGAACGACGGGTACTATCGACAGCGAGAAAGATATTGACGCACAAACGCGATTGTTTGCAGCCGGGAATATCTTTCAAGAACGAGCGAGCTGTTTGGAAAGTTTGAGCGTTTTGTTGAGAGCGAGACAAACGGTGAGAGCGTTGGAGAGAGACTATAACTTTCGCGGCGCGAACGAGGCGAGTCGAAACGTGTTTCGAGACTTTTCGAGATTCGTGGACGATGTAGTTTTGATGGGTAAACGTATTGGTGGTGGTGACGGTAAAGCGGAGGCGTCTTCGGACCAGCAGACTTTAGTGAATAGATTGGCAAAGTTGATTCGAGCAGCGCCGACGGGTGGGCCTTTGGGCGGCCAGCCGGCTCAAAGGAGTGGGCAGCCTCCTACTACGGGTGGTCTTTTTGGTGGCTTTGGATCGCAGCGACAAAATCAGCAAGTACAAGTTATGCAAGAAGACAAGTTTGAAATTGTATACGACTCGCGCAACCGGACAAACTTGCGCGCTGATGTTTTAGCCAAGGAAAAGACGCAAGTCGCAGAGTTGTTGTTTTTAGCGGCATCTTTGTCGCCGCCGATGTCACAAGGGGACGCGGTGGAAGTGTTTTCACTCGCCGGTTGGGCTGCAGAGCAAATTCGTTTTCCCTCGCAAACGCCACCGGACTATTTGCCGACGTACTATTCGACGCTGTTTGCCGCGGTAACGGCATTGATGTCGCCGTTGGAAGACGTTCGGAACATTTTAGACCAAGTGCACAACCCGAAACGAAAGATGTTAGAAGCGTTTTTGAAATCTATCGAGACGACGGTAAAGTCACCAAACCCTCCCGCGCCGTTCGCAATCGTTCGCTTGGCGTGGTCATGCGTTGCCATGCATCTTGGATTTGAGAGTAGTGAGGAGGTTGCAAAGAGCTCGATACGAGATGGCGCTTTCGATGCAATGACGGCTATTTTACAAACCGGCGCATTTCAAGACGATCGGGAAGAAAACAGAAGAAACTACTTACATCTCGTCGCGAACGCTGTATTAGGGGAGTTCACGAGCTTAGCTTTAGATAGACCGACGCTATCGATTTCGTTAACGGACGGGACGTGTACGCCGACGTTTATGGAACTCGAAGCTGCGAATAAAATTTCAAACGGAGAGGTGGGCGCTGAATTCGAAGAGCCGTGTCCTACGAGCGCATTGGCGTCTCTGATGATTGCTTTGGCAGAAACGTGCTCACAAGATCATTCGCTAGTCAGTAACGAAGAATCAGCGGCTGCTTTTAACGCCGCAACGACGTCGCCAGATTACGATCCAGAACAGGACGATTACGAAATGAGCAAACAATCGCCGGCTTTGCGATTAGTAGACGCGTGCATCGATCTCGAGCACTCCGTAGATTCTCTCATGGCGTTTCTCGATTTGTGCACTGCGGTTTCCAAGAACGATATCGGGTCGAAAATTGTGTTCAAAATTTTAGCGAGAGGCGCGGGCGGATGTAATTGGGATGAGTTGTTGAAAGGTATCACCGGGTACATAGCAAGATACGATTTATCACGAGGCTTGGAAGAAAACGCCGCAGACGGTTCGATGCGATCGCTCGTGAGCGAAGAAATCGAAGGTTTGGGCGAAAGCCAACAGTACGACCCGCGAATGGGCGAGCCAGAAATGAACGACGCCGATGTGAAAGCTTTAGAAAAATATTTGAAAGCATTAGCAGCGTGCTTTTCTACGCAAGCTCTGGAGTTCGAGGAAAATAGAGGAGACACCGGCGCGAAAGCGTCGTCGTCTGGGCGACAGCAACATAACCAACATAACCAAAACGATTCGTGTGAGAATGACGGCAATACTACTATGGGGACATCCTTTCGAGGTGATTCGTTCGATCAAATCGGCGCGGCTACTAGGGGCAAAGACCCGAGACGAAAATGGATTCGGTACCTCGAGGAACGCATGGACATGAATTTGTGCGAAGCGCTTTTGAATTTGTACGTCGACCCGGTGCCGCCGAAAATGAAAGCCGCGCTCTTGAATTGCGTCCAGGCGCTTTGCGAAGGGTGCGTTCAGAAAACGAACGACGCGTGGGGATTTATTGAAATGAAAGGAGCTTTACACGTCCCCACTCCAGTGGACGCGAGGGTTGATCTAAAAGACGTCTCTTCCGCCTTGGCCATTGTGCCTACGCTTCCGGGCTCAAACATGGACGTGGCCTATCATTATTATCAAACGGAGCGAAATCAGAATCAATACGAGGGAACATTGGCGTATGCGAGATTTTTTAACTTTGCATTAGAGACGACGAAAGATTCGGGCTATTTGGACGGTGCGCTCGATATGGATTCAGCGGGAGCGTGTTCGTTTAACGGACGATCGGTGTGGCACCATGCTAGATTTTTGAGATTTGACGTCTTTGAACAGCTCCAAAGGAGACGCCATTTGGATGATTCCGAACGATGGATGTTAGCTGGTGAGTGTTTGCGCGCGTTTCATTCGTGCTTAGAACTCTACGACGTTGCAGACGATGCAGAGAAGATTATTCCGATTAAAACGAGTTCAAACCGAGGTCAATTTAACGAACACGATAGGCAACCGTTAGAAATTGGATTCAACGTATCCTTACCATTAGCCGCGGCGGGTGAGGTGCGCGATCGTCTCGAGCTCATCGCTCGAGACTCCGTACCGCCTGGCCGTGATTTGATTCTCGATTTCCTCCACGACGGCATCACGTTTCGAGGTATCCTGGACGTCATCTCCATCGGCGCGACACGTTTGAGTCGAGAGCGATCGAAACCGCATGGCGAATTTCTCGAAAACGCCGTGTTGCGATCTTTGAACGTTCTTTCAAAGGCTTTAACTATGGATCTCGAGCACATGGAACGTTTACACGACATGCGCGACGTTGGATTTAAGGCGTTGGATGTCTATTTAGTTTCAAGAGAAGAAGGACAACGCTTTGCAGATATTTTATCATATTGCCAATACGCCTATAATCCAGCACTGGCGCTCGCAGCTTTAGAGATTACCACTGAAATCTCTCGTCGCGTCGACGGTTTACCAAGGATGCTTCGACCGGAAGTGCAAGTTGGATTGATCGAAGGCTGCGCGACGTTGTTGGAGCAGTCATTTTCCTTGCAACCTCCGATGACTTCTGATGTAGATGAGAGCGGCGACTTGTATCGATCCGATCGCGAGCTCTTCGCTGAAGCCTGTGGCGAAAGCGTGTTGAATTTAATAGACGAAAGCATCACATCGCATCCTTCGCCGAACATCGCGGAGTTACTGTTAGGATTTGACATCACCGGCGCGTGTAGGACGACGCCATTGCGACCAGATCTCGCATTCACGTGCTCAACTGTGATTATTGAATGTCTCGAATCGAGTCCGCCATCGATGGCGGCTTCGTTCGTGGTTCCGTTGCGGGCACCGGAAATTGGGACAAAGGTTTTATTTGAATGTTCTCGACGATTTGAGACGGCGCCAAGTACGCTCGATTTCCTCCGATCGTGGAAAGCTCTTCCGATGTTGATAGACGACGCCTGTCGTGCTGCGGTGTCGAGTAACGATACGAATCAAATTACAAGCCGCAAAATAATCGAAAAACGCATCTCCATTGCTGCCCACAAGGCGTGGATATTCGAATTGGCAACAAATGTGCTCGTCGCAGACTCTCCGTCGCTCAAGAACCAACGAAGCGAAGGCGAGGTTCCAACGTGGGTAGTGGATATCGTCGACGCTATGTTAGCGTTGCGTCGACGCGATCATTACGAGCAAGATACTATCGATTGTCGCGTGCCTGCGCTCGACGCGGCGCTGACACTCGGTGAATCCATCGACAACGTTTTAGTCCCTCGCGCCATCTCTCAAGTTTCGTCTGAAGTGAAGCGAACAATCGATGAGTTAGGATGCGAAAAGTACTTGAAGCCAGGCGGAGGCTGCGAAAGAACATCAAGCCGAGGAGATATCGTCACCGATATTGGGCAGTTGAAGCGTAAATTGCTCGCGGAAGCGGTTGCGCACGATGGTAATGATGCCAATAGGCAAGAAAGGTCCGCGCGAACAGCCAATAGTCCAAGCGGTCTTTCGGCAGTATCTTTGGCGTTAATCGACGAGGGCGACAGGTACGCTCAAAGCGTCCCGAGACTCGTTTCGTGCACTAGAGAACGTGCAATTTTAGCCGCGGCTGATATTTCTATCGCGAAGAATCTCGAAATTGAAGACTCGAACGCGAGACGTCGTGCTTTTGAGGCGTGGGAGACGTGCGTTTCGACGGCTATTTGTCGTGCGTTACCGTCGGCAGAGTTCGTGCAAGCCATTAACGGTTCTCAAGATCAAATCGTGAACATCGAAGGTGGAGGAGAGGACCAAATCGCCGCCGATATGCGTAGTCGCCCAAGAACCGATCGCGCGTTTCTCGCGTACGAAGTTTTGGATGGATGCATGCGCCTACTAAATGATTCAAACCGAGGTGGGGGCGCGGATTCGCCCAAGTCCATCGCGTGCTGCTCGCTCGCGGCAAAAATCATGAAGAAATTGACGTACTTTGCGAAGGAAAAGCTTGAAGATGCCGTACCATTGTCGGCGTCCGCTTGTCGCACGACGTTGCGCGGTATATTTGGATCGTTGACGCATAAATTCCGCGTCAACGCGGTTTCGAGGATGCGATTGATTGATTCCTTGAGAGAATACTTGGAATACTGTAGAAGAATTCGCGAAGACCCGAGGTCTTCGAGCTTCTTAGAGAGTAAGAAAACGAGAAATAGTTTTGAGTTCCAAAATGGTCCAACGGGGTACCCAGACTCCGTGCTTCTTGACGGAGACGTGGAAAAGGCAAACGCGGATATAATTCGTCGCGAAGCTCGATTGATTCTCGAACAACTCTCCAGAGATGTTTCTCACGGTAGCGAAGAGGCTCGATCGGCCGCAGCTGATGCTTTGGAAGCCATACTCACAGCGGTTTGCGTTACGACGACGCCTAACGGTGAACTATCCTCGTCGAGTTTTGGTTTCGCGAGTAGCACAAATAATGTTTCCTCATCTTCCTCGACAAACTTAGAAAGAGAGTACGTGCGCCTCGGAATATTCTCTCGAGCGTGCGATATCATCGCCAGTTCGAAAATGTCCGAACTTGCACTCGAAACGAGTTATGCGGAAAGTCGCTTTAAAACGATATTGAGCTCGATTAAATTACTCATGACGGCATCTATCGCATGTCCAGACGCAATTGCGTTCAGCGAACCGAATAACAATATTCTTGGCGCGTTTGATGCCTTAATAAACTGCGATACTCTGGACGCTTTCGCCGACGTGAACGGCGCGGCATGCGCAGAGTCGAGCGCGAAAGCCGGCACGCCTATTGCTCCATTACCGCTCTCTAGAAGACGCCATCACCAAGTTTTCGTCAATGCGTTAAAAGTGATCCATTCTTTGTTGCTATCTGCGCAAGTAGAAGACGACGACGACGTCAAGAATGCCAAATACGACATCTTCGCGGGCGAAGAAGTGGATGGAAAGAATCAAACGTACGAGCAAAAGCAAAGGAAGCGAGAAGAATTTTTCAAGCACGTACAGCTGAGAAGAGAGGCGGTGTATGCCTCGGTTGTTCAGAAAACCGAACAATTCATCGATAGACACAGAGATGTTATCGCACGCGCACTCGCGGATCGCGCGATGATACCCCACGTGGCGGATTTAAGCGAGCTCGAAGCGTCTTTGTGCGTCGTCTCTTCGCTCTTGAAGATTTCACCCAACGATTCGCCCAAGTTGCGGGAGACGCTCGATCACGTGACGGTACGATTTTGCGGACCAGAAGCATCGATGGATAAGTATTTGAAATATTGCGGAGATGCGGAAACGAGAGAGTTAACTGGAAAAGGGAATACTATTTATAACGATGATGACGCCGACGACGACAATAACATCAACGTACAGGATTATTACGGCGTTCGCGAGGCGCGAAGGCAAGAAAAGATTGCGATGTATGCGAAGCAAACACAAATCATTCGCGACTCGGCGGAAAATCTTTTGCGAGGCGTGCGTATCGTTCGTGCGACGATATGTAAAGCACAGCGAGATTTACTCGTGCGCAAGAAACGTCCGTCGTTGCAAGTGTCTTCGATAATTTCTTCGATGAATGCCGGCGCTGTGCCAACGGTGTCGATGTTTGCGAGCTTAGCCTCAGATGTTGGGAGAGAGTTACTCGTCGAACTCCGCGCGAGAGACGAGATTATTTGGGACGCGAAACGAGCCGATGGCATGTATGAAGAAGAAAAAGATGATGAAGACGATGAAGACGACGACGTGTACGATGAAAACGAAAACATCAACGACGCGCTTCTGGAAAAAGATTCTTTCGTGCCTTCTGACGCTGAAACGCGATCATCGCTCGCCACGAAGGATGATGCGATTGCAGTTCTCTTAGAAACTCTCGAAGCGAGTTTAGAAATCGTGCTCTTACACGCCAAAGCGAGTCGAATAGAGGACTCTGCTACATCATCTTCCTTTGCGCAGGAGCAAAAGAACAACGCAAACCTCCTTTCGGCAAATCGTCGCCACCACAACGTCCTCAACAATGTCCTCGTTCGCGAATCGCACGAATACGTCCGCACGTCCGCTTTCAGCCGCCACGATATCGAGCAACTTTCCAAACTGTCCTCGGCTGCGATAGCTTCCATCGATAAGGCTACCAAAAGAAGACGCAAGTACATCTTCTCGGCGAACGCTCGCTCGTTCCTTCGCGCGAAACGACTCGCCGAAAACGTGAAAGTCGTCCTCTCCGTCACCAGCGAAATGAGGTCAATATTAATGTCCTCCACCCAAAATCAAGCGAGAGGGAATAGTGGGGGTATTTTTTATTAGTCTCATCACTGCCATTCGGAATAATAGCAGTGCCACGCGGCGCACGTTTTTTTGATAGAAAAACGAGTCTCTATCAAGACCCACCGAAAACTGTTGTAATAAAAAAGGCGTTTCACAGCTAAACTACACCT
>MDSZ01146478.1_pt1 | contig 20176 bp, 25 predicted proteins | sample 811201 | NCBI WGS metagenome assembly MDSZ01 (sample SAMN05326647, study PRJNA326480) | marine metagenome | isolation source: seawater | place: Indian Ocean: North | collected 2010 | reverse complement strand
AGTTTAGATGGCGACCCAAGATATTAGATAATTAAGAAATAATATTCTTATCAATAAAGCGTCCTGTCAGACACTTTTTTCAGAATCAATCTATACTTGACTTGTAGACGACACGAATGAGTTCGAATCTCCCTCTCTCCATGTAAACCTCAATAAAATCAACAAAATCTATCATTCCCCTCATTATTTTTTTATATTAAGATGAAATAAGATGAGAAGTAATCAAATCAAAGATTTAGTAAAGATGAAATCAATCGTTAAAAAAACTATCGCAATATTTTTATTCATCACTTCCAGTTTAGCATTTGCTTGGACCAATAATGATAAATCATCATTCTATAGGGGTTGTGTAACTAATGCCGATTATATGCCTAATGCCACAGCGAGGAGATATTGTTCTTGTATGACTAATATGGTTTCAACATTATGGACAGTGAATGAAATGACAAAAATGATTAAAAATGGTACATGGAACAATTCAAATAAAGATCTAGAAGCAATTGCAAATTGGTGTTTAACAGGTGACTACTAATTCAAAAAGAAGATATTCGTGATTTCGAACCCCACTCTTATTGTGGTATAGTAAACTATTATGGGTTTCATAGAATCAGTAAAAACATGTTTTACTAAATATACTGATTTTTCAGGACGAGCATCTCGATCTGAATTTTGGTATTTTACATTATTTATATTAATATATTTTATTGTTATAGGGTTTCTGAGTGGGATAATTTTGGGAATTCAATATCCAGGAATGAGTGATCAAGAGATTGATTATTTTTATGATAGTTTCACAATTTTATTTGTTTTACCTATACTATTACCTAGTCTTACAGTTACAGCAAGAAGATTTCATGATTTCGGACATTCTGGTTGGATACAGATAGGTTTTTATTTTCTAATGAGTATTCTTGAAATAATGAATACAGCAGAGAGTTGGGGATTATATTTTATTGTGCTTATTTCCTTTTATGTCTATGCCTCTCAAAAACCTGTCGGTGAGAATAAATATGGTTCACCCATATAATATAATAAGAATGCCAGATACTTTGATTGTCAGATACTTTTTCAAAAGAGAAGAGACCCGACATACACTTTTTTGAGATTTAACCTATACTTGATTTGTAGAGGACACGAATAAGTTCGAATCTCCCTCTCGCCATGTAACGAAATTAATTAACTAATACTAGGTAAACTCCATACACTAGCACAAAAAAATTTAGTATCAGAGAAAAATTAGACGAATTAATTTTATTATAAAATGATCGAGATAAATAAAAGGCTAGTATTGGTATAAAAATATATGTTAAATATGAAAAACTAATTCTTTCAAAAAATAATAGCAGATAAATTATCTGTATAATTCCAAAAAAAAGATATCCATAAGCTATGTTTCCTCTAACTTCTAATTTATCACTACTTATCTTTGATGATATTAAAGTTAACAGGGATCCACCTAAATTGGTGACACCATGTAAAATTCCCAAAAAAACAAGACTAGCATTCATATACATTTTTTTTATTGGTATTTTGATATCATTTTTAATAAATATTATGTTTATGATAGAAAATAAAATCATAACTAATGCTACTAATAAAATTATATCTAAATTATCCAAGTATCTATGAACTATAAAAAGCGAGATAAAAACAAAAGGTATTGTAATAATAATAAAATTAGTTTTGAAAAGAGAATTTATTGAATTACTAGTCATTCGCTGTAAAAGACTAATTATTACAGAAAATGGAAGTAGAATATTAAGAACTGTCAAAAAATCATAGCCAAGTTGTAAAAAAATAGGAGTTCCTATAATTAATAATCCCACTCCAAAAATTGATTGGAAAATAGAGAGTAGAGTAATAATAATAATTTCGAAAGTATCCATATTGATTATTTTTGTATCATACTATACTATATACAGATGAGAAATATATTCATTACTTTAGCATTATTATTCTCAATTCATGCTCACGCTTTCATGTCTGGTCTTGACGATAGAAGAGATACTCATGGAAGTCTAGAAATAGTAGGCGCCTACATTCCTCTAGCTCCAGAGGGTATGGTGAATGCTGGGTACGTGAAATTTAACAATACATCTGACACAGATATCACCTTACATTACATTACATCGCCTGTTTATGATGCTGTTCAGATTCACTCTACAATACAGAAAAATGGTGTTGCTAGAATGGTACATGCTAAAAACCTTGTAATTCCAGCAAAAGGCTCAGTTGCTCTAGAACCAGGCGGTTCTCATTTAATGCTTATGGGCCCAAGAAGAAATATCAAAGAGGGTGATGAAATATTAGCGGTAGCATTTGGCGATCATGAGAAAAGATATATGCTTAAGTTTCTTGTCGTAGATCCTAGAAAACAATCTGCACAAGATACTCAACACCAGCACCATAATCATTAATATTGTCTCTGATAAATAATTCGTTTATTCCCTATGTTTCTCTTCATGCTATAATCTAAGTGTGAAAACTATGAGTGAATTTGATAAATCTGTAGAAAATAATGTTGATTTTCTTGTTCCATTTACTAAGAGCCTTGTAGAGCTTTTATCGAAAGTTGATATTCAGAAATGGAATCTGATCAAAGAGTTTAAAAATCTTAATCTTAATAATATTTCTGATAAAGATGGAACCATCAGCGTAAATGAGTTTTTTTTTGATTTTTCTGTGAGTATTATTTACGCTGGAACCAGAAACTTTATTCTTACTATTAAAGGAACCTCTCATTTTAGGGGGTTCAGTATAATAATTACTAATAAAGGGATGTTGGTTCATAGTGATGCTGAAGATAATCCAACAAGTGAAGCAAAGTTCTTGCAAGACCAATTTCTCAAAAATTATAAAGACCCATACCTTCTCACAAAGGCGTTTTTGGACTTTAGGCAAAATAAGTATGGCTAAAATTATTTTTAAGAGAGGAAATGAATCATTTGATATAAATATGCCAGAAGGAGCGAGAGTAGTTCATGCTGCTCATAAACTTAAACTGCCTGAGATACCAGCAAATTGCAGAGGAAAATGTCAATGTGGCACTTGTCATGTACATGTAGAGTCGTCATGGCTGGATAAAATAAACCCTATGGATTTAGATTCTATGGAATTGTTTTTACTGAAAAGATCTAAGAATTATAATGAGAAATATAGTCGATTATCATGTCAGATTTATATTACAGAACAACTAAATGGTCTCACACTTAATCTAGTCGATGACAATATTAAAAAACAAAGTCTTTAATGAATAGCTTAAATCAAAATTATCAGGAAAGAGTTGTAATTGATACATTAAACGAAAAATGGCATCACAGCCCATCCTCTGGAGTTAAGCGTATATACTTAGAGAGAGATAATTTTTCTGAGTATGCTAAAGCCTCTTCTATAGTTGAATATAACCCACAGTCATCATTCCAAAGTCATACCCATGAATCAGGTGAAGAGTTTTTAGTTTTAAATGGTATTTTCTCAGACGAAAATGGAGATTATCCTGAAGGCTCATATGTAAGAAATCCTCATGGTAGTTTTCATTCACCATATAGTAAAATGGGATGTAAAATTTTAGTTAAGTTAAGACAATTCGATAGAAACGATAAACAAAGAGTTGTAATTCGGAAAAATGATTACAAATGGCTACCTGGAATCTGCCAAGGAATTACAGTTATGCCTTTACACAGTCATAAAAGTGAGCACAGTGCGTTGGTTAGGTGGGAACCTCACACCAAATTTTCTCAACACTCTCATTGGGGTGGAGAGGAAATTTATGTACTGGATGGTACACTTTATGATGAGTTTGGTGTTTATAAGACAGGCACATGGATAAGAAGTCCTCATATGAGTTCTCATATACCTTATACTTCAGATGATGGTGCTCTAATATTTGTTAAAACAGGACATATTCATGAATAATGATGTTTTAGCCCTTAAATATAGACCTAGGTTTTTTAAGGAAGTAACTGGTCAGGATATAACAGTTAAAACTTTGCAAAATTCTTTAGAGTTAAACAAGATACATAATGCTTATCTTTTTTCTGGTACCAGAGGGATGGGCAAAACAACTATCGCAAGGTTATTTGCTAAAACATTACTTTGTAAAGAAGGGATCAACAAAGAACCATGTGGTAAATGTTCTACATGTTTAGAGATAGATAATGCTAGTCATCTTGATCTAATAGAAATAGACGCGGCATCAAGAACTAAAGTAGAGGATACTCGTAATCTTATGGATAATGTACAATATTCTCCAACATCATCAAGATTTAAAATTTATCTTATTGATGAAGTACACATGCTCTCAACAAAAAGCTTTAATGCATTATTAAAAACAATAGAAGAACCACCTGAGCACGTAAAATTTTTGTTAGCGACAACAGATCCTGAAAAATTACCTGAAACTATCTTGTCAAGATGTCTACATTTTAAGTTAAAAGCAGCAACAACAGATACTCTTGTTAATTATCTTAAACAGATATTAGAAAATGAAAATGTACATTATGACGAGGGTTCACTTAATTTAATTTCCAATCATTCTGCAGGAAGTATAAGAGATAGCCTAAGTATTGTTGAACAATGTATTTCCTTTTGTAGTGGGAAGATTAGTGAAGAAAAGATATCATTACTATTAGGTGATGTCGGTAACGACAAACTCGAGATAATTATTAAATATTTAATTAACGGCGAGGCAGCGGAAATCGTAAAATATGTAGATAATTTCGGTGAAAATGTTAATTATATGAATATTTTTGATAATCTTATTCATCTTTTATATAAAATCACGATTAGCAATGTGAATGGAAGTCAATCAAATATAAATAATATTAATCATAAAGATATACATCTATACTATCAAATACTTGTCAATTCAAAGAAAGACCTCATTCATGTTATAGATAAAAAAAACTACTTAATAATGGTTTTGTTGAGGATGATAACTTTCACGAATAATATAAATTCCAATAATATAGAGTCTGGTAAGAGAGAATTAAATGATGTTAAGAGTCATGATACTGAAGATTCAATAAAACAAACTGATAAAAATGAACGTAAAACTAACACGGCTGCTGATCATATCTTGATTGATGAAAAAAAAAGTCTAAAGATCTTTAAAAACCTAAATATAACTGGTTTGCAACATCATCTATCTGAAAATTCAATTTTAATTATGAATAATGATGAAAAAAAACTAATTATTGATGAAGACAAAAAAGATATATATCCATCATCATGTATTAATGATTTTGTTAAAGAATTATCAAATTATTTGCATACCAAAATTAACCCTATTGTTGAGTATAAGAGTAAAATCGAATCATTATCTTTTCTTGAACAGCAAAAAGTGCAATCGAATAAAAATAATCGATATGATACCATTAAAAATGAGCCTGAAATTAAAAAAATTGAAGAGATGTTTGACGCACAAATAGATAAAGATAAAATTGAAGAATTAAAAGATTAAAGGAGGTATTTATGGGATTTCTTGACAAGATGAAACAAGCAAAAGATATGTATGGGAATATGAAAAAAATTCAACAAGAACTGGATAAGATTGAATGCACGGGGACAGCATGCAGTGGAAAGGTTATCGCGGTAATAAAAGGTAATCATCACATTAAATCAATTTCTATAGATGATAGCCTTAAATGTACATCTTCAAATCTAGAAAAATTTGTTATCGAAGCAATTAATGATGGTCATCAAAATGTCGATAGAGAGATAAAATCTAAGATGGGTAATATGATGAATATGGGCGGCATGAAATTACCTTTTTAGCATGAAAGAATCAAAAAATCTAAATCAACTCATAGAGTGTTTATGTATATTGCCTGGTGTTGGAAGAAAATCCGCTGAGCGAATGGCCTATAAATTACTAAATACAAACAAAGAAAAGGTCTATAACTTGTCAAACCAACTGAATAAAATCATAACAGATGTATCTAGATGCAAAATTTGTGGAATTTACCTAGATATTGAGGATGCAAAACTTCAGAATGCTACAGACAAACATCTTTGTCTCGAAGACGGGAGAGACGAAACAATAGTATGTGTAACTGAATCTCCATCAGATATATATGTTATAGAGAATAATACAAACTATAACGGAGATTATTTTTCACTTTCTGGAAATATTTCACCTATAGATGGAATAGGACCAGAAGAGATAGGAATTGATAGATTAAAAGTGAGACTTAATAAGGGTATTGTACAAGAACTTATTTTAGCTACTAGCACAACAATAGAAGGTGAGGCGACTGCTCACTATATTAAGGAATTATGTAAAAACTTCAATATCAAAGTCTCAAGAATTGCATTTGGTGTTCCATTAAATGGCGAGATCGGTTATTTAGATTCAGATACACTCTCACATGCATTCCATGCACGAAAAGAGATCTAGTTCCTAAAGTTATAGTCAATCTTAGAAGCACATATAAAGTCATTTTCAGATAGGCCATCTATAGCATTAGTTTTATAATAAACCTCTACGGTTCCATACTCATAGATTATTTTAGGATGATGATCCTCTGTATTAGAAATCCATGCAATCATATTAACAAGCGACATTACCTCATAGTGATTTTTTAGTTTAAAAGATCTCATAATAGACTTATTATCCTTAGATAATTTCCAATCATCATGTAATTTATCTAATAAATTATTTGCGGATTTTTCATCAATAGGATCAACGCCACCTTCACAAGGTAGACACTTTTTCTCATTTAGCTTTTCATTCATCTAAAACCCTATTTAAATTATTTATTCTTTCATAAACGGTTGGATGGGTATGATAAAACACAGTATAAAGATAAGAGGATTTTACTAGAGAAAAATTATCTTTATACAATTTTCGTAATGAAGATTGCAGAGCTTTACCATCTGAATATTTTTTAGCATAATTATCAGCCTCATATTCGTTATGTCTTGAAAGATTAGAGAATAAGGGATTTATAAAGAAAAGTAATATCGGCGTTAATATAATAAATAATATAGCAATATTCAATGTAGCATTATTATTAAATACTAGAATACTTTGATTTTGAGTTATAATGTAAAAAATATAAAAATAGGCAAAGCTGAGAAACATAGAGACAAATAAAGATTTTTGAATATGTTTCATTTTATAATGTCCTATCTCGTGTGCCAAGACTGAATTTATTTCATCATAACTAAGAGAATTTAGAAGTGTATCAAAAAAAACAATTCTTTTTTTACCAAACAAACCAGTGAAATAAGCATTAGAGTGTTTAGATCTTTTAGATCCATCCATAACAAAAATATCATCAACTTTAAACTTTGACGTATTAGTTAAATTATTAATCTTCCGCACTAATTTCTCATCAGTTAGTTTTCTAAAATCATTAAAAATAGGAGCAATAAAATTAGGATATATTATTAAAAAAACGAAATTAAAGGATAGGAAAGATAACCAGAATAGTATCCACCAGTAGTCATTAAAATTAAAAAAAATAAATTCAAAAATATAAAATGCACCGATAGTAAAAATAATTGTAAAAAAGAAGCCAATGAACGAGTCTCTAAAGAATAATTTTTTTGACATATTATTAAAACCATATTTCTCTTCAACATAGAAAACTGATATAAATGATATTGGAGTCTTAAGTATGAATATTAAAGTAACAAATATAATTAATATCATAAAGTGATATGGTAAAAACATGTAAGTGTCACTAATATATTCAGTTAAAAATAATAAGCCATCCATCATGAGGAATGTATATATTAGGGAGGCATCGATTAACAATCTTCCTAATGATAAATATAACTTCGACAAATTATAACTCTTAGCTATGTCATAATCCTTGACATTAATTTCTAATTTTTCAATTTCATCATTCGTTATTTTATGATTGTTAATAAAACTGATCTGTAAAATATCAATAAATAATCTAATGATTACATAAATGACCGCAATTGTTAAAATGTATATATCCATTTCTACCTAAAATTTACATTATATTATATTTATATTACTCTAAGACAATGAAAGAGAAAAGTAACTTAATTTGGATTGATTTAGAGATGTCTGGTTTAGATACCCAATCTGATTATATTTTAGAGATTGCCACGATAGTGACTGATAAAAATCTTAATATCTTGGCTGAAGGTCCAAATTTGGTTCTTAATCAGCCAAATGAAGTACTAAATAATATGGATAATTGGAATACAAATCAACATAGTAAAAGTGGTTTAGTAGAAAGAGTTAAAAATAGTGATATCAATGAATCTGAAGCAGAGAAACAAACTATAAAATTCCTTGATAAATATACATTTAAAGGTCAATCGCCTCTCTGTGGTAATACAATATGCCAAGATAGACGTTTTTTGGCAAGATGTATGCCGAGTCTTGAGGAATTTTGTCATTACAGAAATGTAGATGTATCATCTATTAGAGAATTAGGAAAGCGTTGGTTTTTTGAGGACGTAGATAACTTTCAAAAAAGATCAAACCACAGAGCTTTAGATGATATTAGGGAATCTATCGAAGAGTTGAGGTACTATCGCAAGACTCTATTCAAACTTTAAGATTTCACAAGCTGCAAGTTCATATTGCTTGACTTTCTAGTCATTTCAGAATTTTTAGTATATTGGGAGAGTGTCTTTGGATAATCAAGACGATAATGCAGGCCACGACTCTCTTTTCTTTGTAATGCTGACTCTGTAATGAGTCTTGCTACCTGAACAATATTTCTGAGTTCTAGAAAATCCGCACTTATTGAGTATTGCTGGTAATAATCTATAACCTCTTTCTCTATTATACTAATTTTTTGAAGAGCTAAATTAAGATTTTTTTGAGATCTCATTATACCAACATAATTCCACATTAATTTCCTTATATCTCCCCAATTATGACTTACTATATAACTCTCAGTACTTTTAGTTACGTATGTATCATCCCATTTTAATATCTTTCCAGTATAAGATTTTGATAGATCAATGGTTTGAGAAATATTTTCCGCACAATATTTTGACATCACCAAACATTCTAGAAGAGAATTACTTGCTAATCTATTGGCCCCATGAAATCCAGTATGTGAACACTCACCAATAACATATAAATTTGCAACATTAGTTTCACCACTAATTTTTGTTTTCACTCCTCCGCATGTATAGTGAGAAGCAGGAACAACCGGAATAGGAGATTTAGTGATATCTATGTCAATGGATTTACATTTGTTATAGATAGACGGAAATCTGTCTATTATATATTTCTTATCCCTCATACTTATATCAAGAAAAACATGATCATCATCATTCATTTTGATTTCATTGTCTATGGCTCTTGCAACAATATCTCTTGGTGCTAACTCTTCTCTTTTATCATATTTGTGCATAAAAGGCTTTCCTTTTACATCAAGTAATTTTGCCCCTTCCCCTCTTAACGACTCAGAGATCAAAAATGATTTTATTTCAGGATGATAGAGACATGTTGGATGGAATTGTATAAATTCCATATTAGAAATAGTACAACCTGCTCGCCAAGCTACAGCTATACCATCACCTGTCGAAGTATTAGGATTAGTTGTATATTGATATATTTTTCCAGCACCGCCAGTTGCCAAAATTACTTTCTTGCTAATGTAAGTTAGCACCTTATTATTTTTAGTATCAAAAACATAAGCACCTAAACAACTTCTATTTGTTACTCCATCATTACATATCACATCAATAACTTGAAGATTTTCCTCAATTGTTATATTTTTTCTTGTTTTTATAAGATCACCCAAATTGTTATGTATAATTTTACCAGTTTGATCTTTTGCATATACGATTCTTCTTCTGGTATGTCCACCCTCAAGAGTGAGATCTAATTCATTATTTTTTTTGGAAAATTTGACATTTTGGTTAATCAACCAATGAATCATCGATGGACCGTCTTTGATAATTTTTTCTACTACCATTTTATCATTGAGGCCATGGCCATTAATGAGAGTATCTTTAATATGAATGTTATATCTATCATCATCTGATAAAACTGATGCTATACCACCCTGAGCCCATGATGTTGAACATTCATTAAGCTTAGTTTTCGTTATAAGCGTTATATTAAGATTTTTTGGCAACATAAGAGCAGCTGATAACCCAGCTAGCCCTGATCCTATAATCAAAATATCAGTATTTCGAAAACTACTCATATATAATAAAATATCATTTATTAGTCAGTTTGCAAAATTAAGGTATAAAATGCGATGATAGACGATGATTATAAAATTATAAAAAGTATCATAGATGGTAACATCTCAGAATATGAGTTATTAGTTAAAAAATATCAATTGAGAATAATAAATTTATGTCAAAAATATACTAAGAATTACCATGATGCTGAGGAGGTTTCTCAGGAGGCATTTGTTAAGGCATTTAAATCTTTGAGCAGCTTCAGATTCGAGAGTAAGTTTTATTCTTGGTTACATAGAATAGCCATTAACTGCTCATTAAATTATATAAATTCAAAAGAAAAGAGCAAAGAAAAGGAAACTATTTCTGAAAATTCTGGTCTAAATGATAAAAGATTGAGTGAAGATATGCCTGATAAGTACTTAGAACTAGAGAGTCTCGCGGATGATGTCAAAAGAACTTATGATAGTTTATCAGTAGATTTGAGAGAGGTATTTAAGCTTACTGATATAGATGGTTTGAGTTATGAGGAAATATCTAATAAACTAAAGATACCAATTGGTACAGTTAGATCAAGACTACATAGAGCAAGAGAAGTATTATTGGCGTCGGTAAATGATAGGAATTATGAATAAGAAATAGAAATTATGAATAAGAAATTGAAAAATTATGAAAACCTTGGGCTTATAATTTCATTTATAAAAAATGAATACCCAAAAAAAATATCAAAAAACTTTTCATCTAAAGTTATGAGTAATATACATCCAGCCTTAGGCAAAACTTTCGGTTTTTCTTATTTCAATTCTCTCGTTAAAATAGCAAGTGTTTTTATTTTTGCAGTTGTTACGGTATATGTATTACAGTTTAATGATAATCAAATAGACTATAGTGGTACAGCAATCAATAATGAATATACACATCCAACCAAAACCGTCATAAACAAGAATGATGACTGTAAAGATAGTGTCGATTCTTCGGTTGATGAAATTAATAAAAAATGCAATTGATACAAATTTCTAAATTTAGAGAAAATATTCTAATTATTATTACATTCTCATTGTTAATAATATCTGGCGTATTAAAGGCTGATTCACTCCCTGATTTTACATCTATAGTTGACAAGAATATTGATGCTGTTGTAATTGTAAATGCCAAAAAAAATATTAGTGGTAACAACTCACAAATGACACCTAATTTTCCCGAGGAATTTAAGCCCTTTTTTGACAGATTTTTCGAGAATAATCCATTGCCCAATAATCAGTATAGGCCAGCTCCCAGTTTTGGTTCAGGTTTTATAATTTCTGCTGATGGATATATCATGACTAATAATCATGTTGTATCTGGTGCAGATGAAATAACTATAACACTCAATGATGAATCTATCCACAAAGCAGAGCTAGTAGGGGCAGACAAAAGAAGTGACCTAGCATTACTAAAAATCAAATTAAACAATCTTCCTGTTGTAAAAATAGGTGACTCCTCAAATTTAAAACTAGGTGAATGGGTTTTAGCTATAGGATCTCCATTTGGATTTGATAGGACTGTAACAGCTGGAATTGTTAGTGGTAAAAAACGTAACTTACCCAATGAAAATTATGTGCCATACATACAGACAGATGTTGCTATAAATCCTGGAAATTCAGGTGGACCATTATTTAATCTTGATGGCGAAGTTATTGGAGTTAATGCCCAAATTTATACGCGCTCAGGTGGGTTTATGGGTGTATCATTTGCTATACCATCCGATACATTGACCAACGTGTATAATCAACTTAAAGATTCTGGAAGAGTAAAGCGTGGTTGGCTAGGTATTTTTATTCAGCAAGTAGATAAAGAATTAGCAGATAGCTTTGGATTAGAAAAACCAAAAGGCGCACTTGTAGCAAGAATACTAGATGATAGTCCTGCTTCAAAAGCAGATGTAAGACAAGGTGATGTAGTATTAAAATTTGATAACAAAGATATAATTAAATCTAAAGATTTACCATTATTAGTAGGTAAAACAAAAGTCGAATCTGTGATTAAAATAGAATTATTGAGAAATAATAAAATTATAACTAAGTTTATAACAATAGAGGAGCTTCCAGAGGATAAGGCAATTGCTCAGATGCAGCAATCAAAAGTAGATTATACAACAGTATCAGGTATAACAGTAAAAGATATTGATGACTCACTGAAGAAGTCTTTAAATATCCTTGGTGGTGTTCGTGTTGAAAAAATATCATCGTCGCAATTAAATTCATCAAAGATTAGAATTAATGATGTAATAACAAAAATTAATGGTACCTCTGTTTTGAATGCAAGTAGCTTTAAAAATATTGTCTCCTCTTTAGAGGCTGATTCTTCAGCAAATATACTTGTATATCGTGACTCATCGCCAATATTTCTTGCAATTAAGATTCTTAAAGATTGATGTTTCACTATCCTTCGTTATCATATAGATAATGAAAAACATAAGGAATATTTCCATTATCGCGCACATTGATCACGGTAAATCAACTCTAGCAGATAGACTCATCGAAAATTATGGCTCACTTTCAGATAGAGAGATGCAAAATCAAATTCTTGACTCTATGGATCTTGAGAGAGAGAGGGGAATAACAATAAAAGCTCAAACTGTAAGATTATTATATAAAGATCAAAATGAGTCATATCAAATTAATCTTATCGACACACCTGGACATGTTGATTTTTCATACGAAGTATCGAGATCTCTATCTGCGTGTGAAGGTGTAATTTTAGTTGTAGATGCAACACAAGGTATAGAAGCACAGAGCATAGCACACGCATCATTAGCACTTGATTTAAATTTGAAAGTAATACCGGTAATAAATAAGATTGATTTACCATCATCGAATGTCAGTGCTGTAAAGAAAGATTTATCGGATTTTTTAAAGATTGATGAGGATAGAATAATTGAAATTAGTGCGAAAACAGGTTTAGGTATTGAGAGTGTCTTGCCAGAAATTATAAAAGAAGTTCCTTCTCCCAAGGTTTTGAGCCATGAATTGTCTAAAAGTTATATAGTAGACTCATGGTTTGATAATTATTTAGGTGTTGTAGTTTTAATCAAAGTTATTTCAGGAAAATTAAATATCAAAGACAAAATTAGAATATATTCAACTAAAAATGAATTTATTATTGATAAGATAGGTGTATTCACACCTAAGTTACAATATTTAGATAATTTATCCTCAGGAGAGGTTGGATTCTTTACCGCATCAATTAAATCTCTAGATGCAGCTCCTATTGGCGACACTGTTTTTGATTCTAAAGATAATAATCCAATAGCGTTGCCAGGATTTGAAGAAATTAAGCCAAGAGTCTTTTCTGGTTTTTATCCAATAGATTCAAAAAATTATCAAGAATCAAAGAAGGCTTTAGATAAGTTATCTATAAATGATAATTCATTCACATATGAACCAGAAAATTCAGCATCACTAGGCCATGGTTTTCGTTGCGGATTCTTAGGTCTTCTACATATGGAAATAATAAGAGAGAGGCTCTTTAGAGAGTACAATTTGGATTTCCTTATGACGATTCCATCTGTTACGTATAAAATTATTGATAAGAAGGGCAAGACAATTGAAATTAAAAGCCCAAAAGATTTGCCTGATGCTAATAATATTAAATCATTCTTTGAGCCAATGGCAGAAATAAAAATATTTACTCCAGCCAGTTTTTTAGGAAATATAATAGAATTATGTACAAAAAAAAGAGGAAGACAAATTGATCTTCAATATAGAACTAATTCTGTTGAAATATCTTTTAAAATTCCATTATCTGAGATAATTTATGATTTTTTTGATAATCTAAAATCTCTCAGTAAGGGCTATGCTTCATACGACTATACAATAACAGATTATGTAGAGAGCGAAATGATTAAATTGGATATTTTAGTAAATAAGAAAAAGATTGATGCACTATCACAAATAATGCATAAAGATGATCATTATAGAAAAGCGAGAGCTACAATAGAAAATCTAAAGACTCTCATACCCAGACAGATGTTTGAGATAAATATTCAAGGATGTATTGGTGCTAAGGTTATTGCATCAACATCTATAAAGGGATTTAGAAAGGATGTCACAGCCAAACTTTATGGTGGAGATGTGACAAGAAAAATGAAGCTTCTACAAAAACAAAAAGAAGGAAAAAGAAAAATGAAAAAAATAGGAAATGTTGATATTCCCAAAGAAGCATTCTATGAATTTATGATGCCAAAGAAATAATATGGATTTTACTATACTACTAATAATAATTACTCTTATAAGTGGCTTTTGTCTCTTTTTATCAAAGTTCAAAATATTAAAGAGCTTTTATAAGACATTTGAATTCGGTGGTTCTTTGTTTCCTATATTATTCATTGTTTTATTTATAAGATCATTTATTGTTGAACCATATAAAATACCATCTGGATCTATGATACCAACTTTACTAATAGGTGATTTTATCTTAGTTAAAAAATATCAATATGGAATTAGAGTCCCTGTAACTAATAATATAATTATTGATAATAATAAACCAGATTATGGAGATATTATTGTATTTCAGTATCCAAAAAATAAAAAAATTAATTATATTAAAAGAGTTGTTGCTCTTCCTGGGGATAATATTGAATATGTAAATAAAGAATTAAGAGTAAATGGAAAAACATATCGTCAAAAACCAGAAATAATGTTTCCGTCAAGTTCTGAATATAGTATTGATGATGTATATAAAGAAAAAAATTTCTCTTCATCATATAATATCTTAAAAAGTCAGGCTCCATCACAGAATTTTAAATATACTGTGCCAGTAAATAGCTATTTTGTACTTGGAGACAATCGCGATAATAGTAATGATAGTAGATATTGGGGCCCCGTTCCTTATGAAAATATCATTGGTGAAGCATTCTATATATGGATGTATTGGAATCCTTCAAGTTCTCATTCTATAATGGACAGGATTGGAACATTTTTGGATTAGACCAATATGAAGCTTGCCAAATTAACTAGTTTAATTGACTATATCTATAAAGAATTTTCTTACTCATTTAAAAATAAAGAATTTCTCATTGAAGCCTTCACCCATAAAAGTATTAGTAAAAAAAACTATGAAAGATACGAATTCTTAGGTGATGCTGTATTAAGACTATCGATTACACAAAAAATTTATCAAATGTATCCAGATTCAAATGAAGGTGAACTCTCAAGAGAAGTACAAAAAATCATCAGCAAAGAATCCTTGGCCGCATCTGATACGGCACAAAAATTATTAGAATTCCTAAATTATAAAGATCTTAAATTAAATAAATCATCATCTTTAACAAAATCGTTGTCCGCAGACCTTATGGAGTCATTAATTGGCGCAATTTTTGTTGATAGTGATTTTAAACAAGTTGATTCTATTATTTTAAAAATCCATGATCATCTTCTTCAAAGAAAAGATATCATAGGGGAGAAAGATCCTAAGACAAAGTTACAAGAGTTTGCTCAATCTAAAAATTTACCACTTCCAAAATATAGTACAGAAAAATTATCAGGACCACCACATTCCCCAGGGTTTTATGTAACTTGTGTAATTGAAGCCTATTCTGAGGAAGTCAAAACTTTATGTTCTACAGTACAGGATGGTCAACAAAAAACTGCAGAGATATTGCTGAAAAAGCTAAAAAATGAAGAATAAAATTTGCATAACTATTGCGGGCAAGTCTAACGTTGGTAAATCATCATTAATAAATTTTTTGTGTAAATCATATATCACATCAGAGAGTAATAAATTACAAACAACTAGAATTAATACTTTTCATGATATAAGACACAATAATTCAGAAATGCTTTTTATTGATACTCCTGGTGTATCTGTCCTCAAAAAAGATTTGTTATCAGATTTTATGAAAAAATCCTATATAAAATCTCTTGAAGTAGCTGATACAGTAATAATTCTTTTTGATATCCTCAGTAAGGATTTTAATTATGAGTTAGCTATAATGAAAATATGTGATAAAAATAATATTCCTACATTCTTATCTGTAAATAAGGTTGATCTGATGAAGGATGATGTTGAATTGAAAGAAAAAATTAATGGGTTCTACGATCTGTTAAAAAAGAGAATCTATCCAATATCAGTACATTCACAAATAGGGATTAATAATCTCATAGAAGATCTTTCCTTGGTCAGGCCAATCTCTAAAAATCACTTTTTTGATGATTTTGATAAGGATCATCATAAAAAAATTATAATCCAAGAACTTATTCGTGGAGTTATTAATAATAATGCTTATGGTGAAGTTCCATACGAATGTGCAGTATTTCTTGAAAATATTGAAGTTGGTAAAAAATTGATTCGAATTAATTCTACAATCATTGTAAATAACCTCAATCAAAAAAAAATAATCATAGGAAGATCTGGTGAAAATATAAAAAAAATTGGCATGGAGTCAAGAAAATTAATTGAGAAAATTTATTTAAGGAAAGTTTATATTGAATTATTTGTAGACGTCACTGAGAATTGGAAGAATAATATAAATATCCTTAAAAAAATTGGTTTTGGTGCATGAAAAATACATTAGTACATTCATTTATTATACATTCCAGGTCTTTTAGAGAGACTAGTATGATCTATGATATTCTAACATCGAATAATGGTCTGATATCGATACTAGCAAAAGGAATAAAAAAAAAGAGAGATCGCTCATATTTACAACCAACTAAAGAACTAATTATTTCTTTTACTGATGCTGATTTTCCTATTTTGACCTCCTATGAGCCAGTTAATGATTTGCCATCTATTAAAAATAATCAACTACTTGTTATCCTATATTTTAATGAACTAATTTATAGATTAATTCCTAGAAATGAACCACAGGAAGTAATTTTTGATCTATATAAAACTTACATTGTGAAAATGAGTCGGACAGATCATGCGGATCAAAGCCTCATTCTTGGTTTTGAAGCCTTATTTTTAAAAGAAATTGGATATGAATTATCTATGGCAGATTACACTATTCCTATAAAATATGACAAATTCTATTACTATGATTATAATGAAGGCTTCAAGGCAACTAATGGTAAGTCAAATCATGACACTGTATCTGGTGCTTCACTTGAGTGCTTGTTTAGTAATAATTTTAAATTTATAAAGGATATATTAACGCTGAGAAGAATTATTAAGAATATGATTAGTAAGATTTCTCACGGAAATACTATTAAGAGTTACGATTTTATCAATTAGAGAAATTGACTTCTGTCTATACGAATACCCTTGTCGTCATAATAAAGCACAAAACTTCTATTATACCAATCTCCTAAAACAATTCTTCTAACATATTTATTTTTAATCTTTATTTGATGTATATATGGTCTATGAGTATGACCATGGATCATTTCATCAGCATCGAAGTTTAAAAATATATTCTCTACTTCTTGATTATTTACGTCCATTATGAATTCATCTTTTAGTTCCGTTTCTAACTTACTTTCACTTCTTAATTTAGAAGCAAGCTCTAGCCTTTCTAATAATGGTTTTTTAAGAATTTGTTGTTGCCAGGTAGTATTTCTAACTGTATTTCTAAATTTTTGATATTCTTCATCGTCCGTGCATAGTGTATCGCCATGCATTAAAATTATTTTCTTTCTGTTAATAGTTACAAGCGTAGGATCTTTAATTAACGTAATTTTATAAGTTTTTATAAAATTATCAGATAATAAAAAATCTCTATTTCCATGCATCATGTAAATATCAAAATAACCAGATGCTTCTTTTAAAGATTGAAAACACTCTTTTGCACAACCAGAGGGATCATCATCACCGACCCAATATTCAAGCAAATCTCCTAGTATGTACAATTTATCAATTTTAGATGATTTTAATTCGTTAAGAAGTTTTAGAAAGTGTTTAGTTGCCGATGGTCGAGAATCATCCAGATGAAGGTCTGAGATAAATACAACAGTCACTTTCTACTCTTTAATAATTTCAACTTTTTCAATTAATACAGTTTCATTTGGTACATCATCGAACATTCCACTTCTACCTGTTTGTGATTCGCCAATTTTCTCAACAACATCAATACCATTAATAACTTCGCCAAATACACAATAGCCATAATTGTCTGGAGCATTAGCCTTGTCTAAAAAATCATTGTCTTTTAAGTTTATAAAGAATTGTGATGTTGCAGAATGTGGATCACTTGTCCTAGCCATTGCTATTGTGCCTTTTTTATTACTAAGATTATTATTTGATTCGTTAACTATAGGTGATTCAGTTGTTATTTCAGATAGATCAGGAAGATGTCCTCCCCCTTGTATCATAAAGTCTTTTATTACTCTATGGAATATCGTTCCATTATATTTTCCGGCCTCAGCATATGAAATAAAATTTTTTGATGTCTCTGGTGCTTTATCATCAAATAATTTAAGGTCAATTTGACCGTGTGTTGTATAGATTTTAATCAATGTAGTTTCCTCATGTTTAATATTTTCGGTTTTACTGCCACCATAGCTAGATGCTATAGTAAGAGTTAAAAGAAATGTTAAAATTAAATTTTTCATTATAGTATTTATTATTAAATATTAGCTAATAATTAAGAAGATGACCATTAAATTATTCAATACTTTAACTAAGCAAAAAGAAAATTTTGTGCCACAAGATACTAAAAAAGTTACGATGTATGTATGTGGACCTACAGTATACAGTTATCCTCATATTGGTAATGCAAGGGCAGCATTAGTCCCGGATATTTTTTATAGATTACTGAGATCGAATTTTGATAATGTTGTCTATATCAGAAACATAACTGATGTAGATGATAAAATACTTAAAGCAGCGAATGATCAGGGTGTAAAACCAATAGAAATATCCAAGAAATTCACTGATATTTACTTAAATAATATGGATCAGTTAAATATTCTTCATCCAACATATCAACCTAAAGTTACTGAATTTATGGATAGCATTATCTTAATGATTCATAAAATCGTTGATTCAGGACATGGATATATTGAAAACGGTCACGTACTATTTGATACAGAAAAAGATGAGCATTATGGATGTCTATCAAGAAAAAAACTTGACGAAATGATAGATGGTGCCAGAGTCGAGGTTGCTGACTATAAAAAATCTCCTAGAGATTTTGTTTTATGGAAACCATCGGATAACGACAGTTTTGGCTGGGATAGTCCATGGGGATATGGAAGACCTGGATGGCATATTGAATGTACCTCGATGATAAAAAAAATTATTGGAGATGACTGCACTCTAGATATTCATGGCGGTGGTAACGACTTGATATTTCCTCATCATGAAAATGAGATTGCACAGGGATCTTGTATATCATCTAGTAAGTATTGCAACTACTGGTTTCACAATGGTATTGTGCTTGTTAATAAAAAGAAAATGTCTAAATCGGTAGGAAATGTCATTTTATTGGACGATTTACTTAAAGAACATAGTGCATCTGTAATTCGTTTAGCTTTACTTTCCGCACATTATAGACAGCCTCTTAATTGGACAGAACAAACTATTACTAATGCAAAAAACTTATATAAAAAAATCATGTCAGTAATTCAGCCATTTAATGAACCCCTATCATCTTCTAATACAAAGGTTACCTATCAATCCTCCTCATACTGTTCTGAAATTCAAGATATACTCTCAGATGATCTTAATACTCCTGAAGCAATTAATTATCTTTCTAGACTGGTAAAAAATGCTCGTAATAATGCAGAAGATAGAATGAAATTAGTGCAATCTATGAAGTTCATTGGATTAAGTTTGGAGGATAAAAGATCAGACAAAATCATTCTTGATGAAGAACAGATTATCAAACTCATAAAAAAGAGAGATGAATATAGGGCTCAAAAAGATTTTAAGAATGCTGATGCAGTGAGAGATAAGCTTATTGACATGGGGATAGAATTGAAAGATTTAGATGGTAAGACTACCTGGGAGTATTCTTAGGATTAATTTTTAATACAAAAATCCTCTTAAAAGGTATATTATTCATAATCTACGGGGTGTAGCGCAGCTTGGTAGCGCGGCTGGTTTGGGACCAGTAGGTCGT
>MDSZ01137048.1_pt1 | contig 20177 bp, 18 predicted proteins | sample 811201 | NCBI WGS metagenome assembly MDSZ01 (sample SAMN05326647, study PRJNA326480) | marine metagenome | isolation source: seawater | place: Indian Ocean: North | collected 2010 | reverse complement strand
ATAGTGATGTAATGTTGAAGAAATTATATAATTTGATTTAATTTTAATACTTTTGACATTTTCTAACAAAAATTCAAAATTTTCGATTAGACAGTGTGGCACATGGTTTCTAAATTCATCTATTAAATTTTTTTCAAATTTATTAGAAAAATTAAATTTTTTTAACACAAATTTTCGCTTGAAATGATTCTTTTTTTTATTTTCATTTAAATTAGTTGAATAAAAATTACTTTTATCAAATATTTTTTCAAATCTAAAAAATAAACCTAATCTAACATTGTTTTTGAAATTAAAATAATTTTCAATAATTACTTTTTTTTTTCTTTTAAGAAGAAATCTTAAAAAAAAAACCTTTAATTTATCAAAAAATGTATTTTTTTTTATTTTACTAAAATTATTTAAAAATATTTTTTTCTCAAAACTTTTCTTCAAATTTTTTTTATTTTGTGCAGTAATAATTTTCTGAAAAATGTATTGATTCCATTTATCATTTTTAAATAAAATCGAAAAATCATAATAATCATCTAATAAAAATTTATTAAGTTTAAAATCATATTCTATGTATTCATATTTTTTTTTAATTAATCTAATCGTTTCCCATCTATCAAAATATACAGATATAAAGTATGACAAAAATGGTTCTAAAATTATTTCCCAAAAATAATGCGGATAATTTTTTTTATGAATATAATTTAGATCTTTTACTAAGTTCTTTAAAATTTTTTCTTTAATACGAATAATATTCTTATAATCTTTATTTAATTTTGATCTATTATTCCAGTGATAAGTTTTATAATTTGGAACTTTATTCCAAGGTCCTAGACTATAACTTTTTGCTTTTAATTTTTCTATTTCTGTTAGCTTGAGTAACATCAAATAATGTTAATTTTTTTAATAATAAATTTTTGTTTAGATAAAATATTAAGAGAATTTATAAGTTGAAAGTCTGACCATTTTTTTGAAATTGCTTGAATGCCAATAGGCATTTTATTTTCATCTAAGAGAAATGGAATATTTACACTTGGGACATGAGACAGAGTCCAAATTAATGATGGATCTGGAAGCTCCTTTTCTCCACGATTTACGGCCGAACTCGATGTTGAATTTGTAAAAACAACATCAAAATTTTTTATCAATTTATTAACTCTATTAATTATATAAGTTTGTTGATCCAAAGCATTTAAATAATTTTTTGATGTTATCTTATCTCCATTAATAATCATTTTTCTCATTACTTTAGAAATTTTAAAGCCCTTCTTTTTGTACTCATTTTTAAAGTAATAAGATAAATTTTTATTGTAAATAATCTCATGAACCTTATTAATATTATTTAAATTTTTTGGCCAAATAATTTCTTTGACTGTGTGTTTTTGTTTCAATTTTTTTTTAAATTTTTCTTTATTTTTTTTTAATATTGGGACAGTATATTTGCATAAATCAGTCTCTAAAAAGCCGATTCTTAATTTTTTTTTTGAATTTTTTTTTAAAAGATTTTTTTTAACTAATGGATAATTTTCTCCATAAACTATCATTGAATTTAAAATAATTTCTAAATTTTGTATGTGAGATGTCAAAAAACCAATAGTATCTAATGTATCAGAAGTTTTAAGCACCCCAGTCCTTGGGATTAATCCATATGAAGGTTTCATACCCCACACCCCACAAAAACTTGCGGGTCTAATTATGGAACCAGCGGTTTGAGTACCTAAGGCGAATGGTACCATTCCAGTAGACACAACCACAGCTGAACCACTAGATGATGTGCCAGGAGTTTTTGTTATATCGTAGGGGTTTAAAGTTTTATTTAATTCATGTACTGCAAATTCAGCAGTAACAGTTTTTCCAACATTTATACATCCATCATTTATTAATCTATCTACAACTCTAGCATTATTTCCTGGAAAAAAATTTTTCCAAATTGCAGATCCCATTTCGGTTTTAAAATTATCTGTATTAAAAATATCTTTGACACCAAACGGAATTCCAAATAATTTTTTTTTATAAAAAACTGATTTATCTTTTTTAAACTCTTTATATATTTCTTTATATTGTCGTTTGATATCACTAAGATTTATCTCATTCCAACCATGATACTTATTTTCCTTAAAATAAATGTTTTTTTTAATTTCTTTAAAAATATCAAAATAGGAAATTTTTTTTTTTTTTAATTTTTTAACTATTTGAATAAGTGAATATTCAGCAAATAAATTCATTAATTTATTTTTTTTTATTTGATTCAGGATTTTTTAAATGTTTTTCAATTAATTCTTCAAAAAAAGGTTTAAATTCTCTTTTATTTTTTCTAAAATTTTTCTTAAGTTTAATTTTTCGTAATTTTGGATCTTGCTGTTTTTTTAAAATTTTTTCAAATTCTTTCTCTGAAAAACCCGTAATCTTTAAGAAATAATCTAGAGCTTGTGGTCTTGTAAAATCATATTTTTTAATTAGATCAAATGCCTCATCTCTGGTTAATAAACCGTTACGCGTATCAACGGAAGCTTGCCAGGTTGCTCTTCCAAACCCCCTTTTTAGATAACATGAATAATCATGAACTCCTGCCATAATACATTCTACACTTTTATATTTTTTATAAGCGCCTTCCATTTCACTTTCTTTCCATCCATATTCTTTTTTTATAAATTCAGTTTGTCTTTCATCATCCCAAAAAATATAATCACCTAAATGAATCCCATAAACCTTATTTTTTTTAAGTTCTTTTAATTTAGGGATTTGAAACATTTTAAGATCTTTTTTTGATAATTCCTTATCAGTCATTTGTTCAGCTGTAAGCTTTGCTGAAATTTTTGTGAAATAATCTTTATCAAATCTTATTTTAGGTTCACCATATGTGCTTCTTGCATCATTTTCTGAAACTGATTCCCCCCAAATTAATAAAGGTATATTGAAATTAGATGCAATTTTAATAGGGAAAGATCCTATGCCAGCATGACAATGCCAGCATGAATCTCCAATAGTTTGTATGGATTTTTTCGCAATTTTATTTACTAAATTTCTTGCAGGTGTAAATTGTATATGGTCAAGATTAAAAACTTGTAAACATCTTTGTAAATTATAGACACCAGTCTCACTAAACCAATTATGGCTAAATGTTACCGCAAGAGGTTTGATCTTAAATTTCTTAACAAGTATATGGGCTTGAAAAAAACTATCTTTTCCACCTGAAATCGGAAGAATACAATCATAATTATCACCTGAATTTTTTTTGAATTTTTCTAAAATTATTTTCAACTCATCTTCTTTTTCCTTCCAATTAATATGCATTTTGTCCTCTGAAGACCTACAAGCATTACAAATCCCCATATAATCGAATTCAATTCCATCCATAGTTTCAGGAAAACAACATCTCGTACAATATTTAATTTCTTTAATGGGCTTATTTGATTCTTTTCTCATGTATATAGTTCCCGTCTTTAAGTTTTTTTTTAATATACTTTAATTTTTTTGTGTCCATTAATTTATAATAATGTACAAAATTTTTGTCTTGTTTTTTTAAAAATTTTTTAAATTTAGGTTTTTTTTTTAAAAACTCTATAACTTTTGATAAAAGTTTTATACTTTTTGAATAAACCCCAATTCTAATCTGTTTATAATCGTACTTCTTAAAAAAATTGTATTTTTCAATTCTTATAATTGGACCAGCATCATAATTTTTTGTCATAAAATGTGCTGAATTTCCGACATAATCATTATTATAAATCGCCCATTCAACGCAATTACAACCTCTATACATAGGTAAAATACCAGGATGAATATTTATCACTCCTTTAGTTGCTTTCAAAATAGGTTCTTTTAATTTTGAGGTTACTCCTGCATTAAATAAAAAGTCTAGTTTATTTTTTTTAATATAATCTATACAAGCCTTACAATTATGACTTGAAAAAAACTTTACATTAATTTTATTTTTCACCTCATTTAATTTGTAAGATTTAAAAAAATTTCCTGTTCTTTCTCTCATTAGATTTTTATCTAAAATTATTGACTTATTTGATTGGAAGCACAAAATTAAAAAAATTTTAATAAATTTTTTTTTTTTTATTTCTTTTATAAAGTAGGGTAATAATTGATTATTTTTTGTTGATAATAATCCTATTTTCATCAATTTGTCTTAACAATTTTTTTTATGATTTTGATCAAATCTTTTATATCATTTAAATTATGTGGGTGTCTAAAATGCTCGTTTAAAATAATCTCATTATCATACAATCTTTCTGCCACAGGACACGAATTTTTATAATAGTTTGTTTGAATTTTTTTATTTTCTAACGCATTGAAAGGATATCCGTTTTTGAATAATTCTTTCTTTTGGTACAGTGGTTGATAATAAGTAGGCTTTACATAAGCTCCATAAAATTTTGCACCCTCACTATTCATAAGATCAATAAATTTTTTTCTACTAATATTCGTTTTACTCTTATCAAATTTAAAAGGGAAAATATAGAATGTGCTTTTGCAGCCTGTTTTGTTTTCATAACCGACTTTACATTTACAGTTTGAGCAATTTTTTGATCGTCCAAGCAAAGGTTTAAAAAAATCTATTTGAGGTAAATTATTAATGAAGAATCTTATTAATTTAAGTCTTTTTTTATTGAAATTTTTTAATTTTTTTAATTGAGATATTGCTATAGCAGCGGTTATCTCTGTCATTCTATAGTTGAAACCTGCTATATTTGTAATTTTCTTATATTTTGCTTTTTCAACTACAGCTTCTCCATGATTTCTGATTAATCGCAATCTGAATGCTATTTCATTTGATTTTGTAACGCAAATCCCACCCTCACCTGATTGAATTGCTTTATTTACATTTAAACTAAACACCCCAATATCTCCAAGTGTTCCTAAGTATTTACCTTTGTATTTTCCCCCATGTGCTTGAGCACAATCTTCGATAATCTTTATTTTATATTTTTTTGCAATTTTTAAAATTTTTTGCATATCAGCAGGAAAACCAAATTGGTGAACAATTATAATTGCTTTAGTTCTTTTCGTAATTTTTAACTCAAAAGATTTAGGGTCTATACAACCTGTCTCCTCTTCAACATCAGCAAATATAGGTATAGCTCCATAGATAAGTGGTGCTAAAGCACACGCAGTCATTGTGTAAGGAGAAACTATTACTTCATCACCGTATCCAATATTCAAAGCACCTATTGATGCAAATAAACAGGATGTTGCACTATTCATAGATATTGAATTTTTAATTTTATAGAAATTACACCAATTTTTTTCTAATCTTTTTACGTAAGGACCACCATCGAATGAAAAAGGATCCTCAGGTTTATGAGAGCCTTCAAATAGTGAGAGATTACCACTTTTTAGAACTTTCTTAATTATATCTAATTCTTTTTTATCTGTAGTGATGTTGTTAAACCAATTTTTTTTTCTAACTGGCTTTCCTCCATTTATAGCAAGTTGCTTATTTCTTATATCTATTTTCATAAATTCTTTTTATATTCCACATTTGAACCATTGTTTTTTGGATTGCGTCAAGTTCATATTCTCTCAATAAATTTTTATCTTTTTTTTTTAAGAATTTTAAAATCATATTTAAAGCGTTAGTTGTGGGAGATATCATTTGTGATTTGAATTTATAATTTTTTTTTGACAATATTTTTTCACCAATTTTATTTTTAATGACTTTTTTTATAAAAATTTCTTTACCAAAATTATTTATCGATATTAAAAATTTCTCGAAAAAAAACTCTACTTTAAAATATTGAAAATTTTTTTCATCAACTGAATTTACAAAAAGATCGAAATTATTTTTATTATCTTTTAAATGAATATCAATATTTTCTTTTTTTCGAAAATAAGGTTTTAAAAAATTAACAATCTTTAAGTTTGAATTAAAAAGATAAATAATCATATCAATCAAATGAACACCATTATGCATCCATCCATTATAATAAGTTGAATATATTGATCTAATTTTACCGAATCTCCTTTTTAAGAGGAGATTTTTAAATAATATTATCCTTGGATCAAATCTTTTTGAATGATTTATAATCATGGGCACATCTTTTGATTTTGCAAGTTTTTTTATTTCTTTCAGCTCTTTTATATTTTGAAAACATGGTTTTTCTAAAAAAATTATTTTTGGAATATTCTTATTAGTTAAAATTTTTTTTACAATTTTGTAGTGAGTTTTATCGGGAGTACAAACTGATATTATATGAGGTTTATAATCATTAATTGCATGAGTCAAATTTTTTGATGACTTAACTTTATATTTATTTTCAAATCTTTTTCTATTTTTTTTTTTAATATCTACGCCACAAACCAATTTAAAATTTCTATTTTTTTTATAAGCATTTGCATGAGAAAGAAAATAATCCTCATCGCTAAAAGAACCGATCTTTCCACAGCCAATGATCATAGATTTGTATTTAAATTTTGTCATTTCTGAATTTTTTCCACCTTCTATGCACACTAACGTTTATTTTGTCTAAATCTTTATTTTTTTTTAAAAATAAAATAATATCTTTTAAAGAAAAGTAATCTTTATTTTTAGATACTCCTAAGTAAATTTTTTTTAAAAAAATTAAATCTATTGGCTCGTCAATTTCTAGATGAATATAAGGAAAAAAATATTTTTTAGGAGCTTTTACATTTTTAATTTTATATTTTTTTTTAAATCTTAAAATATTATATCCAACATGTTCTCTCAATTTATCTTTTTTTTTTAATATCCTGTTTACCTCATGAAGTAATTTAGCTTTGTATATTAAAAATTCATTTCCTGGCGGAAAAGTTGTTTTAAGAGTATTTGTTACCACATCAAATTTTTTTTTTTTTAAAAAAAAATGAATATTTTCATCTAAAATTCCAATATCTAAAAATGGTGAGTCTCCAAAACATTCTACATGTATGTCTGCTTTAGCAGTTTTAAGTGTTTGTGACACTCTATCTAAAACGTTATTCTCTGAACCTGCATAAAAATTTAATTTTTTTTTTTTTAGATAATTTATTAACTTAATGTTTGATTTGTTTTTCGAAGTTGATATATAAATTTTTTTTATATATTTACTTTTTTTTAATCTTTCTACTAAAATTTGTAATATTGTTTTTTTTCCTATTTTTTTCAAAACTTTACCAGGAAATCTTTTGGATGAATATCTTGCTTGTATTGTCGCTACTATTCGCATTCAAATATATTGATTAATGATTGTTTTAAATTTTTGATTTGATTTTTGGAAAAATTTTTTTTTTCTTAATCTAAATTTTACAAAATTATATAAATATTTTTTTAAATTTTTTCTTACTAAAATTGTTATACGAAGTTTTTCCCCAATAAATGCATTATCTTTTATAGGTCTATAACTTATTATATTATTTCTCAAAAGAGCTAATTCTATTAATAACATAGACTTTATCCCAACTATTTTTGTTGGTAATTTAACCATATCTGTAAATGTCATTTTTTTTTTTATAATAATATTTTTTTTTTCAAAACTTGAAAATTTTGTAATTTTTTCATTTGGGTGTACTTTTATTATCAATAAAGTATTTCTATCAATTAATTTTATCAATTTATTTAAAGTATAGATCTCATTACATTTATAATCAGTTTCAAGAAATCTTTGATCTTTTTTGATTGGCTCTGAAATAAACAATATTATTCTTTTATATTTTTTTTTAACTTCCTTTGACCATTTAGACAATTTTTTTAATTTAATATTTTCAATTTTTTCTAATCTTAAATTACCAACAACAGCTATTTTTTCTTTTGGTAATTTATTTTTAATTGCAAAATTTAATGCAATTTTATCATTAACTAATATTCTATCAGGTAAATAATTTTTATTATTTAATTTAAATCTCGATTGAAAATTTGTCCAATGTTCTATGATTGAAATTGTATTAATTTTATTTTTTCTACCAAAATAAACCATTTTTTTATCAATACTGTTTCCTAATGATGTGCCAGTTATGATCAATTTGATTTTTTTTTTATCAATTGATTTAAGTTTACTAATTTTACCTTTGTCGATAAAAAGTAGTTTATCTCTTAAATTTATATCTTTAATGCATTCAAGATATTTTTTGGGCCCTTCATCTGAGCTTCCTAATAAAATCATTTTTAAACTTTGATTATTTTTTTGTTTTTTATGCTAAATATTTCATCACAAATCTTAAGTGTACTTATTTTATGTGATGAAATAATAATTGTTTTATTTATTTTTAATCTATTTATTTGTTCTAAGATTTTTACTTCAGTCTCATTATCTAGAGCACTAGTGAACTCATCGAAAATTAAAATTTGCGTGTTATTATATAAAGCTCTTGCAATCGCAATCCTTTGTATTTGTCCACCTGAAAGTTTATTTCCTTTTTCACCAACTCTAAAATTTAATTTTTCATCAAGATTATTTACAAAATTCTGACAACCACTGTTTATAACTGAGTTTTCAAGTAAGTTTTGATTTATATTTTTGTCTCCAAAAATAATATTATTTTTAATTGTATCATCAAGTATAAATGGTTTTTGCGGGACAAAACTTAAATTTTTTTGCCATGCCTGAATATTTTTACCAACGTTTAATTGGTCCACATATATTTTTCCTGATTTAGGCTCCAGAAAACCTAAAATTAAGTCAATTAGAGTAGATTTTCCAGAACCGCTTTCACCTTGTATACCAACAATTGAGTTTTTTTTAATCTCTAAATTAAGATTTTGAAATAAATATTCCTTACTTTCTGGATATTTAAAATCTATTTCTTTTAAAGATAATTTATTATTTAATACAATATTAATTCTTTCTCGTTGATCATGTATTTTGTAAGATTCATTTTTCTTTTCTAAAATATTTAATTCCTTTAGAATTTTTGTTGAAGAAGGTTCGTAATATTTAATTTGTTGAAAACTTGCGATTAGAGACGAAATAATCGGAATAATTCTAATTATGCAAACTGCCATTATTGCTACTTTTAGTAATATTGTATTTGTACTCAATTGATTTATGAAATAAAATGAAATAATAAATATTAAAATTAAAATACCAGTTAATTCTAAAAGTGATCTTGGAACTCCAGTAAAAAAATTTGCAATTGCATTACTTCTTGTTTCAATTTTAGAATGCAAATCGAATAACGAAAGAAATTCATTATGTTTTCTATAAATATTTATTTCTCTAAATCCTTCAAAACCCTGCTGTAGATATCTAATTTTTTTTTCTTCTGCATCAAATCTTTGATCTCCGATAATTTTAATTTTTTTTTTCATCAAATAATAAAAAATTAAACTTATAGAAAATATAAAAAAAGAAATTAAAAAAATTTGAAAAGGATTTATAAATAATAAAATTAAAACCATTCCAAATAAAAATAGAAATTCAAAAAAGACTGTGTAGTAATAACTTATTAAATTTATATAGTTTGATGCTTCAATTGAGATATTTCTCAAATATTCTGAAGAATTTTTTTTTGCAAAATTTAAATAATCTGTTTTTAAATAAAATAAAAAAAGATTTTTTGAAATATTTCTTTTTAATGAATATATAAAGTTAAACTTTATAAAATTAGTAAACTGTAAAAAAATTGTTTTAATTAACAATATTAAGAATACTAATGTTAAAGCTCCAAAAAATATTATTGTTTGATCATTACTAGAGAGTTCAGTATCAAAAAAATTAAGTGGAGAGATATTTTTTAATATTGGATTTAATAAATGAATATTATCGGTTGAAGTATCTTCAACTAAAATAGAAACCATGGGAATTAAGGAACCAATACTTAAAGTTTCTAAAAAACCTACTATAATTGTAAAAAATAATACAAAAATAAAAGTTTTTTTCTCTTTGTTTGAAAAAGAATTAAAGATTTTAATAAATAATTTCATTTCTTTAATTTTTTAAAAATTTAGATATTTCTTTTCTAATAATCGTATTTTTAAAATCATAATTGATAAGGTCTGGAACAAATAATTTTTGTGCTTTTTTCCATTCTTTATGAGAACTTTTTGTAATAAAATTCAGTATATTGTGTATATTCATCTTTTTATTTTTACTTGTCCAAAAAGATCCTTCTCTTTTTAATTTGCTTGGCCATAAAATATCTGCTTTACGCTTAAATTTGTTATAATGAAAAATGTTAAAAAAAGAGACTCTCGAGCCTCTAGATAAAGCCTCCAATCCTAAAGTTGAATGGATTGTTGCGTAATACTTGTTTTTATCAATAAATTTGTAATTGTAAGGAAATTTTTGAAGTTCAATAAATTTATAACTATTTTGATTTAACATTTTATTATAATATTTTCTTTCTTCATATAATTGAGTTCGTCCAATAATGCCAAAATTAATATTATTTTTCTTACAATAATTAAAAATACAGTTTACTAAGAAGCTTTCATTATTAAATCTTGTTTCTGAAAATTTAAGATTTCTTGAAAAAGGCGATATAAAAAATAAATTCTTTTTTCGTTTGAATTTTCGAATTTTACATTCATTATTCTTGATTGATCCAATCGCTTTAAAACTATGAGCATTTGATTTCAAGTACTTTTTTCCCAAACTTTTTCCAAAAGAAAATATATGATCAATTTGAAAATTTTTCTGCAAAATTTTGTCAAAAAATTCTTCTTGTCCTGTACCATTTTGAATTACAATTGTTTTTATGTTAGGGAAATTATTTTTAATTTTGAAAAAAATCGGGTTATTGTCAATAAATGTGATTACTAATTTTGGATTTGAATATTTAATATAATTAAAACAATAATTTTCAAAAAAATTTTTTAATATTGCTTTAGAAAAAAATGTTTTCATCAAAATATAAAAATTTATATATTCGCCTCTTGTATAAAGTATATCGTAATTTTGAATCTTAGTAATTTTAACCAATAGATCTTTATCTGAACCATCAAAAATTAATACTTTAGTTTTTTGGGGAGCAGAAAAAATTTTTTTTGCTTTAAAAATTATAAAGATTCTTGTTAAAATTTTTTTAAATCTTAAATGCATATTTGCTAAAATTTAAATATTTTTTTTTTTAAATTTTTTAAATTTTTTACTTCTATTTCTCAAATCAATTAAAAGTTTTGAATCTTTGAAAATTTTTTTGTAATTAAATTTATCATGGTCTGTTCCTAAAATAACTAAATCAAATTTTTTTAAATTTTTTATAGACGACTTTTCTGAAAAAATTTTTTGTTTCGAATAATTTTTATAAATTTCTATGTTAGCAATATAAGGATCATAATAAGAGATGGAATGTTTATAATTTGAGAGACTTGTAAATAATTTTATAATAGCACTCTCCCTTGTATCATTAACATTTTTTTTGTAAGCAACACCTAAAATTAAAATCTTGATTTTTTTTTTCTTAATTTTTTTACATATTTTAAGAACATTTTTTTTTATGATATTTGTCGTATTATTATTTATAAAATTTGAAGCTTTTATAAACTTTGAGTCATAACCAATCTTATTTATTTTCCATAAAAAATATGTAGGATCAATAGGTATACAATGGCCACCAGTTCCTGGACCTGGGTAAAAAGCATTAAAACCTTTTTCTTTTGTTTTACACAACTCAATAACATCCCATATATCAATTTGAAATTTTCTTAACAAAAATTTCATTTCATTTACAAATGAGATATTTATTGAGCGGTATATATTTTCGTAGAGCTTAGATACCTCTGCCTTTTTAGTAGAGTTAGTAAGTGCAATTTTTTTAAAAATTTTAGAATAAAATTTCCGTGCTTTTAAAAGTGAAAATTTTTTATCTGCCCCAATAATTTTTGTTGTATTACATGTTTCTCTCAATGTATCAGATGGGTTTACTCTTTCAGGTGAATAAGCTAAGTAATACTTGATGTTTTTAGGTTTTAAATATTTAAATTCCATTTCAGTTGTTGTGCCTGGATATGTCGTTGATTCTAATATTATAGTTTGATTTTTTTTTAAATGTTTCGAGATATCTTTAAATGCATTTTCTATATAAATCAAATTAGGTTTATTTTGTTTCAAAGGAGTTGGTACACAAATAATTATATACTCACATTCAGATAATCTTGAAAAATCAAAAGTTGGAAAAAAATACTTATTGATCCTCATTTTTTTTATTTCATTATCGTAACCAGAAATATAATTCTTATTATTTTGTAGTGAAAAAATTTTTTTTTTATCAGTATCAAATCCAATTACTTTAAAATTTTTTTTTTCTGCAAGAATTGATAGAGTTAATCCAACATAACCTAATCCAATTATACCAATTGTATTTTTTTTCATTTAAATATAATTAAATCTTTTTGTATATTGCTAAAATCCTACTCCCAAATAAATTTTTATGAATATATTTTGGGGTTATAAAATTAAATTTATTTTCTGGATCTCCATATCCACTATACGGTAACTTTCCAGATAAATAACTTTTGATATTATTAATTTCTGAAATAATGGTTTCAAAATGAATGCACTTAAATCCATTATACTTCATAATCATATTTAAACTTTTCTTATTATAATGAAAAATGTGCTGCCAATTAAAAGTAGGCGATAAATTTCTAGCAATTTTTGAAATCATTGAATCAGAATTTGGTACAACAACAAAAATCAATCCATTCTTATCTAAAACTCTATAAATTTTTTTTAGAACAAGATTAGGTTTATAAATGTGCTCAAATACATTCCATAATGAAACACAATTTACATTATTTAATTCATAATTTTTATCTAAATCTTCAAATTTAGAAATTAAAAATTTGATATTCTTATATTTTGCATAAATCTTTTTATAATTAAGATTCAAATCAATTCCAAAACATTTTTTCCAACTAGAGCTTGCCTCTTTTAAAAACAACCCTGGCCCACACCCCAAATCAACTAACTTATCTTTATTTTTTGAGAAATGATTTATTAAATCAATACCATATTGATATTTTTGCTTATCAAGAAAGATTTGTTTTTTTTTTGAAAGAACATTAAAGTGTGTCTTTTCTTTTCCATATAATTCTAAAGCTTTTGAGTATTTGACTCTTGGATTTAAGATTTTTAAATCACATATATTACACCTATAAATATCTAAGCAATGCCTTGAAAAAAGAAAATTTGTGTTTTTTTTAAATGAAAAATTTATGTGATTATTTGGACAAGTGATGTTTTTTTCCCAAAATTTTTTTTTTCTCAAATGAAATCCATTTTTTTTGATAAGTAAAGAATCTAATTCTTTTGGAATTTTAGTACTAGACTGTATCTTATCAGATCGACCTGTGTCTTTATGAAATTTTTTGACATCAAAAATTAAATTTCCGTCAAATTTATTTATTACTTTTAATCTTGAATCAAAATTTTTAATATTAAACTTAAAATTTCTCATTTGTTTAAATAATATTCTGCATTAAAAAAATCTATTGGTTCGTCAATATTAACTTCATATTTATCTTTCACTAAAATCGATTTTACTTTTTTACCAAAATAAGATTTATTTTTTAAAACTGTATTAATTTTTGTAAAATACATAGATCCAGCTCTGTAGTAAAGATTGGGATATTCTTGCCTATTAAATAATTTTTGTTTTTGTTTTAAGTAAGGATATAAATTTTTTCCTTTAATTTTATGCATTAAAATTGGATGCTCTTTGACTTTTTTAACTGTAATAATTGTGTCATACATATTCGATTTTAGAAGCTTGTAAGCCTTTTTAAAATCTTCAATTTTTCTAAAAGGTGATGTAGGTTGTAATAATAATAAATACTTATATTTTTCTTTTTGCCGTAAAATTTCGTATATTGCCATATCAACTGATTTTGAATTGTTTTTTGCTAATCTAGCTGGCCTTAATTTTTTATCAAAATTATAAAATTTATTGGCTATAGTCATATATTTTTTTGAGTCTGTGCTAAAGACAATTTTATTTATGAAATTGAGTTTTTTAGCAAACTGAATTGAATAATAAATAAGTGGCTTGTTTCCAATTTTTTTAATATTTTTATTTTTTATTCCTTGAGAATTTTTTCTTGCAGGTATAATACACAGCACTTCTTTTTTCATTAAAATTTAATTTGAAATTTTTTTTCTAAGTCAAGGTTGGTACTTTTTAGAATTTTCAAAATTTGTTTAGAACTTTTTCCTCTTCCATAAAGAGTGTTTTTTTTATATTTTTTTATTTTAATTTGTTTTTTTATTGCTAAATAAATTTCTGATGCCTTTGCTTTAGTATCTAAAACATTTTTTCCTCTTTCCCTCATATTCTGTCTTGTACCTACGTTAACAACTGGTATTCCCAGGTATGTTGCTTCCCTAATACCACTAGATGAATTACCAACTAGCAATAAACTATTACTAATTAATCTCAAATAATCCTCTTGTTCAAAGTGTTTATAAAAATTGAATTTTAAATGTTTATTTTTATCTCTAAACTCAGAAAGATATTGGGATATCAAATCAGATCCTGCATCAATATTAGGCCAAATCCATATAACTTGAGAGTTAATTTTTTTTAGAGCAAAACAAATTTCTTTTACCAATGTCTTATTTTGATCATAATAAATAGTATCTGGATGGATTAAAACAACAATGTAAGGTTTTTTTAAATTAGTTTTAGAACCAACTCCAAAATTATATTTTTTTAAATTTACCTTTTTTTTTAAACTTGTTTTTTTAATTAAATCAATAGAAGTACAACCAACGTTAAACACTTTATCTATTTTTTCTCCCATTTGAAGTAATATTTTTTTTGATCTTTCAGTGCAAACAAAATGAAGATTCGAAAGTTTTGTTACTGCATGGCGAACTCTTTCATCTATTGATCCTGTTAATTCACCTCCTTGAATATGGCACAAAAAAATATTTTGATAACTTGCTGTTATTGCCGTGGCAATAGTCTCAAACCTATCCCCTATGGTAACAATAATATCAGGTTTTAACTTATTAAATATTGTTGAAAGCTCAAGCAATAACATACCAGTAGATTTGGACATACTGTTCAAATTTTGACCAGACACTGTAGAGTAAACTTCATAATCAATTTTAATACCTGCTTTTTTCATGTCCTTATTTACACTTCCGTATTTTGACAAAATTGATGAAGAACATGCAATTGTTTGTAACTTTAATGATTTATCTTTGTTAATATCGACCATTAAATCTTTAACTCTTGCAAAATTAGATCTATTTACAATAATAAAACAAACTTTTCTCATAAATTATAGAACATCTTTTTTTAACCATTTATATATTTCAAAATGAGCATTTTGATTCCAATGCCCATCTGTGTTAAAATATAAAGAATTATTTTTTGGATATCTTTTTTTAATTTTTTTCAATACTACTTCTGTATCATGAAAATCGTCTTTTAAAAATTTTTTTAAATAACTTGATAATCCAATTTGTGATATCAGTATATTTTTATCAAGATTATATTTGTCTCTTTTTTTACCAGCTATGTTTTCACCTTCATATGACCAACCCGGTGTGATAAAAAAGAAGATTACCCTTTGTTTGGCTTTTAAGTTACTTTTAATTTTTTTCAAAGTTTTTATTATTGAATTAACTTCCTCAAAATTTTCTTTTGACCAACAAGAACTGTTTTTTGAATATGTCAAATAATTAAATAATTTTGGATCTACTTTTAATTTATATTTATCTAGAAGCGAACAATTGGTCATATTATGTTCTAAATGCGACTCTTCCACTTTCATAAATTTAACTTCTTTATTATGATCATCTGATCTATTTCGATATTTAAGTCTGATTTTTGCGATTGTAGTTCCAATAAAACTATGATCCTTAAAAAAAATTTTTAATTTATGATTTAGACTATTTTTATACTTTATCTGTTCCTTCAAACTATTTTTGTAATTCTCTATTTGTTTATATGTACTTAAATATGAGTGTGTATAACCTGGAAAAAAATCATTACTCATTAAAAAAATTAAAAAGGTTGCTTCCTCATGAAATTCAAATTTATTGAAAATATTTTCATATTGATAAGGATTCCATGACCCATATCCAATCTGTATTGTTTTAATCTCATCTTCCAAAAAATAATTTGCAATTCTTTTTTCGGTTGGGATCTCATCAGCCTGAATAAATGAATCACCCAATATAACTATTTTGCTTTCAGAAGGTTTGATTAATTCTTTTTTTTTATCATATGAAATTCCAAATTCATTGATATAGGTCACGATTTTTTTATTTTCTAAAATTCTTACATGTCTAGAGTTTGGACAATAATTATATAATAAAAATTCATCATAACAGAAAGAACCTGCATCTAATTCATAGTCAAATATCTTTTTTGCAACAAAATCAAAAATAATCGCAATTATACATAGGTAAATTATAAAAAAAAATTTTTTCACAAACAAAAATTATTCATAAATATTTTTAATTAATTTCATGGTTTTCAAACTTTCATTAATTGTAGCTAAATTATTTTTTTTTTTATTTAAAAATTTAATCAATTCAAAAGCTTGATTTCTGAAACCGTCTTTATAATTGTTCTTTTTAAAATTTGGATTTACTTTAATCATTTTTTTCTTATTAATATCTTGATAAAAAATTTCATTTAAAGGGCTTAGAGTAAATTTTTTTTTTGAGTTAATAATTTTTAAAGACCACTCGCCAGGAAGATTCCAAGCACATTTATATAATGCTATGTCTCCTGAAGAAAAATATATTTTACAAATAAAATAATTTCTTCTTTTTAAGAAAAACTTTGATAATTTAATTATTTTCACCAATTTTCCTCTAGCAAAAAATGTTATTAAATCAATCATGTGAATTGAGTTTGCATAAAACCAATTTTTTTTTACTTTTAAACTTATCTTTTTTTTTTGAGGAAAATTTTGTTGATCATTTATTTCAATAATACGAGAACCGGAACTTTTTTTAATTGCATTTTTAACAAATAATATTGAATTATAATTTCTTCTATTTAATCCTACAAATACATGGGCTAATCCTTTTTTATTGATTTTAAAAATCTTTTTTGACTCTTCAAAATTGTATCCCAGAGGTTTTTCAAACAAACATACCCAATTAAATTTGATTATTTGTGTAAAAATTTTTTTTGTTGCCTCAATAGACACAGCAATAATTACAGCATCAGCTTTGAATTTTAAGTATAGGTCCTGAACATTATTAGATATAAATTTTATGTTATATTTTTTAGATAATTTTATAGACTTTGATCTTGTTCTATTGAAAATTGCAGTTAATTCAACATTTCTTATTTTTGTAAAAGACTGGATATGATTTTCAATAGTTGGTCCTCCGCCTATGAAACAAATCCTGAGTTTCTTTTTTATGCCCATTTAAATCTCTTTGTGGATTTCAGTTTGCTAATTTTAATAAATTTGCCATTTTGATCACTTGATTTATATGCTGCAATAAGAATCTTTACAGCATCAAACCCTACTTGTGGATCTACAATATTTTTTTTCATTAAAAAATTTTTTATCAAGTAATTAGTTGATTGCTTTGTATCGGTAATTTTCAAATTAACTTTTTTATTTTTTGACGGTAAATGATATTTGAAATTAGGATAATCTTTATACTTATTCTTTCTAACATTAAAATATAGATTGCCAGTAAATAAATCTAAAAATAAAAAGCCATTTTTACAGCAAATTAAGAGTGTTTTACCGTGACCTTGATCTTTTGAAATATCTATAAATAATCTTTTATTATTTTTTGTTTTACCTCTTAAAATTCCAGAAACATCCTCAAAATTATTTCCCCTTGGATTATTTTTTTTTTTTTCGAATTTTGCTGAAACTTCTGTCACTAATTCGTTAGTGATAAATCTAAAAATTTCAAAAATGTGAACACCATTCATCGCAAAACCCAAATCTCCCCCTATATAATTAATACTTGTAATTTCTCCGAAATGATTTTTTTTGATAATATTTTTTATTTTTTTTAAATGATATTGATATCTTGAGTGATGATTTATAGTGCAATAAATATTATTTTTTTTAATCAATTTCATTAATTCTTTTCCCTCATTTAATGAAGTTGCTAAAGGTTTTTCAATTACAATTTTTTTTATATTATATTTGACTGCTAATTTAACTATCTCTAATCTTGAATTAGCTGTTGTTGCTATTACTATCAAATCAATTTTGCTTTTTTTTAATAAATCTTCAAGATTACTATAATAAAAATTATTGTTGATTTTCTTAAATTTCTTATCACACAAACCTTTAATTCTAATTTTATATTTCTTTAATATTTCAAAATACATTTTGCCCATTCCACCCATACCTACAATAGCACAATTAAGTATTTTCATTTTCATTTCAAAACTTTTCCAAATTTAAATTGATTACAGTCGTACCTTGGTAACTTTAATAAATTTCTTTTAAAGTCTCTTAAATCTATATCTCTTGACTCAACGCTCAAGGCAAATTTTACTTTTAAAGTTTTAAGTAAATGAAGTGTATAATTATTATATGATTTTTTACCACCATAAGGATAACAAAAAGTAAGATCTTTTGAAAAACTTTTAATTATATTTGTACTTCTTGTGAGTTCTTTTTTAATTTGTGATTTTTTAAGTTTTGTCAAAATTTTATGCGAGTGACTATGAGACCCTATTACCATCCCATTATTTTTCATCTCTGTAATTTGCTTTTCATTTAAGTAAAATTCCTCAAAAAACTTTTTTTCATCTCCAAAAAAGTAATTAAAAATTTTATTTATGATTTCATCTTGATAAGAAATTTTTATATAATAATTTAAAATTTTTTTGAATTGTGAAAATAAAATTGTGTCTTTTTGATTTTGATAAATCTTACTTTTAAACTTTTGTTTATCCTTTTCATTAATCATTTTTCTTTCTAAAAATTTATTTAAAATTTCAAATGATTTTTTTGGTCCATGATGTGCAAGAATTAGATGTATTTTATGAACATTTAAAATTTTTGATTTTTCTAAAATTTGTGTTGGTATATAAAAGATTCCATTAATACCTTTTTTATTTAAGATTTTGTGAACTTTATAATGACATTTTAAACCATCATCGAATGTTAAAAATAATGAATTCTTAATTGGTTTGGTCATATAAAAAAACTGATTGCAATCAAAAAATTCAAAATTTTTTTTAAAATAATCTATTTGTTTAACAAAATTATCTTCTCTTAAATAATTTAAATATTTCAAATTCTTATTTAATCTTAAAACATAATGATACATAATACTCTTCATAAATTAAATTTTTTTATACTTTATTGGATATTTGTTTATTAGTTTATTTTTGTTTTTGAGATAATACTTCAATTTTTTTTTAAAATTTTTTTTTAAATCCTTAACATGATTTTCATCAAAATCATTTCTCTTGTAATATTTTCTTTTGTAATTTAAGTTAGTTTTTCCAAAAGTTTTCTTTTCTAAATTTAAAATTACTTTCACAATTTCTTTTGACATTTTTTTAATCAATTTGTTTCCAATTTGATGTAAATTATCTTCCTTTTTGATATCAGCACGTATTTGATGAATAATTTTACCAGTATCTATTCCACGATTAATAAACATAAATGTAGCTCCAATAAATTGAAACTCATTATTTATTATAGGCCAAATATTCGTCCCACTGCCTCTATAATAAGGTGAGAGACCTAAGTGGATATTGATAAATTTTTTATGAAAAATACTGATTAATTTATTTTTTATAATTGAACATCCATAAGAAATAATAAAATCAGGTTTTATTTTTATTATTTCATTCATTAATTTTTTATTAAAATTAATTTCGTTTTTCTTTAGAAATTTGATATTTTTTGGTTCTTTGTTTTTTTTTATGAAATAATCAAAAAAATATTTTTCATTTAAACTTCTTTTTTTAAAGTGATCTTTTAATAAAGGGTTTAATTTAAATTTTTTTTTTATTTCTTTTTCCTCTATAAAACATTTTTTAATTTCAATTTGTTCATTTTTATTCAAAAATTTTCTGAAAAATTTATGTCTAATTTCATTTGAAGTGATAAGTACTATTTTTTTTTTCAATCTAGTATAAATCTTTTTTAAAAATAAATGAATTTTTTAACTTGTTAGCTTTGAGCTTTCGTCCAATAATTTTTTTATAATCAAATGAAGGAATGCCTATAAATGGTTTTGCTATATCCAAATCATTAATGTAAATTTTTTCTCCCTTTTTCTTATTCTTGTTAAGTTTGAGAGATTGACAAAATAGATTTCTCATTTTTGATAAATCCTTTT
>MDSZ01222585.1_pt1 | contig 20179 bp, 16 predicted proteins | sample 811201 | NCBI WGS metagenome assembly MDSZ01 (sample SAMN05326647, study PRJNA326480) | marine metagenome | isolation source: seawater | place: Indian Ocean: North | collected 2010 | reverse complement strand
TCGTAGTCGCTTGTACCATCGCGGGGGCTGCGCTTGGTATCACCCAGGCGGGTAACTACGTTGTCAGTATTTCGAACTTGTATCCACACGTTGAACTCCTATTTTAAGCCGTAAACGGCGATCGACGAACCTATCGCAAAATCAGCAAAGCCAGCGAATGGTCTGATGACTACAGAGGTAATTGCATCCGTATTCTCCCAGACCCCGGCGATACTTAAACCTGCGTAATACTGCTTATCTGATGCGCTGTTTATGGCTTGCGCGCTCACAATATAGCTTTTGAAATTGTTGGTTCCTTCATGGTTGTGTATAGTTATTCTGTTTGCAGCGAATCTATAAGATGTCGCTTTAGTCGTAACGATACCGGCTCCCGGTAAGTCGAGAGCTTGACCAACTATGCTATCTCTCCAATAGGCACGCGAATATTGGTAGTTCGATTGTTGATTGTCGCCATTGAATTCAATTTCAAGCGTTCCCGGCCCTGCCCCCGTGCTGTCCGCGCAGACGACGGCATCAATTATCAGACTTCTGTACCCAGTTGGAAGTGTTCCCGTGGATATCGTTGCAGCATCGCTCGTGAGCGTGGTTGAGAATATCAGCTTCATGTCGTCTTCCTCTTCTTCCTCTGCAGGGCTTGAGGCAGTGCCTGTGATTGCAGCCGCCATACCAAACGACAGCAGAGAACCTGGCCTGACTGATGAGTAGGAAAGTGTTGTTGCGCCGATGAGTCCGCCGGCCAGCGCTCGACTCGGCAGGCCCGTAGATGTGCCGTCTGTGATGGTCGCAGTTACAAGGAGATTTTCAGAGTAGCCGCTTTTTGTTCCGGTAAACAGAGCTTGATAAGTACCGGGCACGTCAGGTGTGAAGGTCGCTGACGAGGAAAACGACACTCGGCCCGCCGACTGCAGGCTGTAGATGTTCGCAATCTCGGTTGCTGACAGGGCCCGTGTCCAGGCGGCAAACTCGTCAATACGCTCGGCAAACTGCTGGGTTCCGCTAAGGTGGTTGCCGATGGAGGACACGTTGTCAGTGCTCTTGCGGTCTGAGCTACCAACATTTACGCCGTTGACGTAAAAGGTGGTCGTGGTCCCGCTGCCAATCGCTACAATATGGTGCCAGCCACGATAGGTGCTCGATGGCATGTTGAAGCCAGATGGTCGAAAAGCGCCGTTGCTGTTAGCATACACGCCTAAGCGATCACTGCCCGCCTCAACAATAATCTGATGATCTCTATTGCTGCCACGAGTCCCAGTTCTCCAAGTAGTATTAGGAAGGAGATTGTAGAACCAAAACGCGACGGTCCAGTCCCCTGACATGCTGACCGGATTTGTCAGTAACGCCGTAGGCGCGACCCCATTAAACTTTAGGCTGCCGTTCGCTGTGCCGTCAAACCCGAAGTCGAACGACGTTCCGCTTGTGGTGAGGCCGTTGTTATTGCCGCTGGTGTCGGTAGTATTGTTGTTGAAGTGAAACAGCGCCCCGTTGTTGGTCATGTTGACAGGCGTTGATGCACCGTTGTCGGGGTACAGCGTGGCAGTACCGCTGCTGGTCAGACCGAGGTCACCGCTCGTTGATGCGGCCTGAGACTGCTTGTAGTAGATGTCTGCGATCTCGGCAGGGGACAGAACTCGCGTCCAAATAGCCGCCTCGTCAAGCCTGCCGTTCAGATATTCGTCTCCACCGGGGAAATCAGCACCAAACACCAATGATTCATTATTGGCAGAAAGGCCCCACGATACGGTGCGTGTCGCGTCAAGCACGCCGTTGATGTAAAACTTTACGGTTCCTGAGTCAAAGGTGACCGCTACATGTCTCCACACATATAATGGTATGGCTGTGTTGCTGTTAACACGGTTTGTAAATGGAACGCCGCCTGACTGAAACTGAAGCTTTCCAGACCCATCAGAGGCAAGCTGAAAACTATAGTTCGAGGCATTTACGCCTTTTGTGACCAGTCCTGCCCAGGCATTAACCGCATCAAGCTTAATCCAAGCAGCTATTGTCAGGGCGGTTGATGCGTTCAGAGAAGCGTTGTGAGGCACTTCTATGCGGTCGTTTGAGCCGTCGTAGTCGTAGCATTGACCAATGTAGCCAGAAATCAATGTTGGGCCGATGACTGTTCCATTGTTTCCATTACCGCTGCTATCATTGGCATTTCCATCGAAATGGTAAAGGCCGACGTTGTTGGTCATGTCAATGGGCGTCGTGGCCGCATTGTCAGGATATGGGACTGGCCCAGGCGTAGAAGTAAGAAGCGCAGACCCAGAGGGAACGCTCGTCCAGGCCCAGGAAAACTCATCTGCACTGCTGGCAGACCCGTCAAAGGTGACCGGAGTGTTGATCCGCCCGACAACGTTTGGCACGGTCAATGTAGGTCCAGTTGGGCCGACCTCAACAATGACGGTCTGCGAGCTGATCGCGCTGACTGGTAATCCAACCGCAACGATGGCGGTCTGCGAGCTGATCGCGCTGACTGGTACTACGGCCTCAACGATGGCGGTCTGCGAGCTGATCGCGCTGACCGGTGTTCCGGTCTCAACTACCCCAGTGATCGCACTAATTTGAGAGGAGTCTGGCATAGATCACTTCGTCACAACGCCAAATGACGCAGCATTAAAGTTTGCCACAGTCCACGGCTCTGTGGTGCCTGATGCTCCGGTTGCGCATTCGGGATGACGCGCGATTGTCGTGCCCCAGTTCCCGTGAAGCGTGAATGGGCTTGACTCCGCTCTTGTCGAGAACGCATTTCCTGAAACTAAAGTGTAGGTCGAGACTTCTCCTGTGACGGCACTTCCTGAGCCATCATTCCTGGCCCATTGGTAGGTGTAGACACCATTCACTATGGCATCGCCAGATACTGTGAGCTTGTCGGTCCCAGATACCGTAGGGTCATCAAAGGTTCCTTGCCAATACTCGCCCACTGCATCGGCATACACATACTCAGAGGGTGCATTCTGGCCTCCGTGGTCGTCCAAGAGAAGATGAGAGTCTGCGGCAGTGCCTGAGATTGGGGTCATAGTCGGAGAGGAAGACGTGACCGGAGTAGCGGCAGGCATGATCACACCTGCTCGGGGGAACGTGCTTGTTTCGTACTGGAACGTGCCAGTTCCCAAAGTCGTCCCGCTCGCATCTGTGATCGTTACTGGCCCGGTCCCCCACGGGTGGGTGATGCCACTGCCCCAGTCGATTCCGTTGAAGCGCTGTACTGCGCCGCCACCAGCAGGATAATAGTTCATGTGGTAGACAAAGATTTCCGCAGTTGCTTTTCCATCTACTACTACGGCATCGCCTGCGGAGGTCACTCTCGCCTCAATGTAGTTGCCAGCATAGTCGGTGTATCTGATGTAATCGTTGACAGCGATGCCCAGCGTGCTGGTTGCTGACACAAATTTGATCGATGGCGAGTAGGTTACAACGTCGTCTATATCGACGTCAGTGAAGTTTTGAATCCGAAGATTACCACCGGGGTAAATCGAGTGGCTTCCGTCGTTCCAGTGATGTCCGATCTGCCCACTGTAGTTGAGTAGGTTGGCCGCCCCCGTGGTTCGTGGGTCCGTTCTAAGTACTCTAAGACGAGCATCTTGGGGGAAGGCTGCTGCATAGCCGTTTGCGACCGTCCGAGAACTAAATCTCGCGTAGACCCAATAGGTGTCCCAGGCGTCCAGCGCGCTCGCTGCCGGAGTACCTGTGATGGTAGCTCTACGAACCCTGCTTCCACCTGAGCCAAAGCAGGTGTCAATCCGAAGCTCGGAACCCTGAAACTTCAGAGACCACATTATCTGATTGTGATCAGTGCTACCACGCGGATTGCAGACAAAGATCTCGCACTGCCCATCAGTATTTAAATTGGTTCTTTTGATGGAAAATCTTGTCAGAGTTTCCGCGTACACCATATTGCTATTGACGTGCCTGGGTCTTGTCGCAGCAATAGACTCGTAATATGCCCCCCCAAAGTAATAATTGCCGCCATTTCCAGCCAAGTCTTGATTGGGGGTGGCTGAAAGGAATTGTAGCTGACTCGGATTCGTATGCTCTAACCCCTCCGCGCGAAGACAACGGCCATTGCCCCCACCAGCCGCTTTTATACGCCCAGCAATCTCTCCGTGTATGAGTCCGATTACGCCCATGGTATTTCTCCTTCCGACGGCTCCCGGCCCATCAGCTCAGTGAATACGGTGACAGCCTCTTCTCGGCTGAGAGCCTGGCCACCATCCATCTCCACATGGCAAACGAGAAGGCCCTCAAGAGTCTCCTCGTTATGAGCAACAAGAACTGAGTGGCTCGACTGATCAGCGACGTACACATGCCTGTACTCGTTTCCATCCTCGTCCGTGCCGGCATCGAGGGTGATTGTGACTTTTCTATAGACCATCAGATTATTCTCCTGATGTGTTCGATGTCCAGAGCGATCTCCACGTCAGAACTCCTATTTCAAGCCGTACACATCAATCGAAGACCCCGCTACAAAGCCGCCATACTCAAGTCTGAGCGTGATGCTGGTGATAGCGGCGGTGTTTTTCCAAGTCCCAGTTGTCTGATTTGTGATCGGGCTAATGTTCGTTGGTGGGTTGTTGCTGCCGTCTATCACTTGCCAATTCTTGTACACTGTTGTGTTTTCATGTCGCGGTATACGCACTGTTAGGGCTGTGTGATGATTTGCGGTGTCGCTTGTCGTGCCCATGACATTACCAAGAAGACGCAGAATCCCGCTTGTATTGCTCAGCGCTACATTTGCAGCCGGATTACCTTCCGCGGCCATACGAATATGAGCATAGTTCGAGTCTGTTCCGTCATTATTAAACTCGATCAAGCCGGTATCCATGGCTGCCGAGCGGTCGCTCTTCAGGCTTGCTGTAATCAATAGGTCGCGATAGCCTGTGTCCAGCGTTCCCGTGGATATTGTTGAAGCATTGCTGGTTAGGGTCGTGTTGAATATTAGCTTCATGTCGTCTTCCTCTTCTTCTGCAGGGCTTGATGTTTCCTCTGCAGGGCTTGATGCTTCTTCTGCAGGGCTTGATGCTTCCCCTGAAGAGCTTGAGGCAGTACCTGTGATTGCGGCCGCCATACCAAATGGCAACAGAGAACCTGGCCTGACAGATGCGTAGGAAAGTGTTGTTGCGCCGACGAGTCCGCCGGCCAGCGATCGACTCGGCAGACCTGCTGAGGACTCTGTGATGTTTGCAGCGACCGTGACGGTGTCAGCGAAGGCACCTCTGAAGGCTGTGAACTGCGCCTGATACGTACCAATCACGTCAGGTGTAAAGGTCGCTGACGAGGTGATCGACACTCGGCCCGCCGACTGCAGGCTGTAGATGTTCGCGATCTCGGTTGCTGACAGTGCCCGCGACCAAACAGCAAACTCGTCAATGCGGTCAGAGAATATTTGGTGTGCCCCACTCCATGACCCATTGCCGACTGCATAGATATTGTCAGTGCTCTTGCGGTCGGAGCTACCAACATTTACGCCGTTGACGTAGAAGGTGGTTGTGCTCCCGCTACCGACTGCGACGATGTGATGCCAGCCTTGATAGTCGCCTGATGGCATGTTGAAGCCAGATGGTCGAAAGTCGCCGTTTCCGTTAGCCCACACGCCAAGGCGATCGCCTCCATTCTCAACAATAATTTGGTGATCTCTATTAGAACCCCGAACTCCTGTACGCCAGTCCGAATTCGGCTTGAGGTTGTAGAACCAAAGTGCCACAGTCCAGTTTCCGCCAGACAGACTGGGCGCTGGAGACAACAACGCTCTCGATGTGTCGGAGTTAAGGGCCAAGCTGCCATTCGTTGTGCCGTCAAAACCGGTGGCGAACGACGTGTCGTTGGTCGTGACGGTAATCCCGTTACCGCTTGTGTCGGTAGTATTGCCGTTGAAATGAAGTAGCGCCCTGTTGTTGGCCATGTCAATGGGTGTTGAGGCACCATTGTCGGGGTACAGCGTGGCAGTACCGCTGCTGGTTTGACCGAGGTCAACAAAGCCCGCTACTTGGCTTTGCTTAGCGTAGATGTCTGCGACCTCAGACGCTGACAGTGCCCGCGACCAGATGGCGAACTCATCAATAGCGCCTTTCCATGCTTCTATTGGGGCGTAGTCCAGCCCAGTCTTGCCCAATATCAACGCCGAGTTATTGCCCGTCTGGTTGATGTTAGCGGTAAGCGTCTCAGACAACTGCTGCGAGCCGTTGAGGTAGACCTTCCAGTTCGAGCCATTACGCACTAAAACAAAATGTGTCCATACGCCGCCCGGAAGGGTAAATGAGCTTGACTCAACCCAGGAGGTTCCCGTTCGAGCCAAGACCCGGTACAAATTGTTATTGTTGTCGATCTGACCGAGCACGTAGCCCCGGATATGCGATCCCCAATAGCCTCCTCCACCGAGAGTAGAGAAGATGTTGGCCCAATTATTTGTTTGCGTGTTGTCGGGCTTAAACCACCCTGCGATGGTAAAGGGCTCAGTCGTAAAGTGGTAGTCGGTGGTTCCGCCCAGCGTGATGTACTGACTTGCCGTGCCGTTGAACTGGTAGGCGTTTGTGCCAATAAACCCAGCCACCTGTGTCGCTCCGACGACATTGCCGTTGCGGTTGTTCCCACTGCTGTCATCAGCATTGCCGTCAAAATGATACAGACCCTCGTTGTCCGTCATGTCGATGGGGGTCGTGGCTCCGTCGTCTGGATATAGGACTGGCCCTGGCGTAGCAAATGCAGACCCAGCAGGCACACTCGTCCAGGCCCAGCTAAACGAGTCGCCTATGCTGGCAGATCCGTCAAACGTGACTGGTGTGTTGATGGTGCCGTTTACGTCTGAGATAATGGCTTGTGCGCCTTGGGGGGTCACCTCAATCACCAAGGACATCGAAGCAATTGCCGATACGCTGTTCTCAACCTCAGTGACCTGGGAGATCGCAGCAATTGCCGATACGCTGTTCTCAACCTCAGTGACCTGAGAAACCGCAGCAATCGCGGACACTGTGTTCTCAACCTCAGTGACCTGGGAGATCGCGGCTATTTCTGCGGTGTCTGGCATCGGTGCTACTCCACGGTCACGCCGAACGATGCTGCGTTGACGTTTGCGACAGTCCACGGCGTGGTCGTTCCGGCCACACCCGTAGCGCACTCAGGGTGCTCAAACACGGAGACCACGTAGCCTGCACTGAGGGCATGTGGAATGGTGCTTGCGCGAGTGCTGATTGGGTTGCCTGTGACGACATTGTAGTGTTCGATATTCCCAGATACCGCGCTGCCCGTGCCCTCATGCTTCCCGAACACGTATGACAACACGCGCGTGACATCGGGGTTGCCCGCCACAACCAGCTTGGCGTCTCCTGCGACAGTGTCATCGTCAAAGTCGCCTGTCCAGTATTGTCCTGTCGCATCTGCGTAGATGTATTGTCCGGGGTAGAGCCCACCGCCGAAGTCGTCAATGCGCAAGTGCGATTCGGCAGCTGTTCCTGAATTTGGGGTCATCGTGGTGGTTGACGTGACCGGCTTTGCTACAGGCATGAACACGCCGTTCCTGGGCAGCGTGCTGCGACGATAGTCAAATGTTCCAGTGCCGAGCGCATTGCCTGCGGAGTCCGTGATGCTGACGGACCCCGTGCCCCACGGCTGTGTCACTCCGCCCCAGTCAAGGCCGTTGAAGTCAACAGCAGACCCACCTGACGGAGTGTAAATCATGTGCGTCAGAGTCAAGAGGCCCTTCGCGTTTCCTGATCCGTCTGTTCCGGTCTGGTGAGCATTCGTGACAATCGCTGTGATGACGTTGCCGCTACCATCGGTGTACTTGATCACATCGTTGTAGGCAGGCAGTGACGAGGTTGAGGACACAAAGCTCATTGATGGGATGTGTCCAACACAATCGTCAATATATTCATGGCTCTGTTGTAAAAAGAACCGAACAGGATGATTGGGTGTTCCGTCTACATTTCCGTTGTGCACGGACGAGATAATACCTGTAAAGTCACAGACTGGGTTAGCACCATTGGTGCGGGGGTCTACAGTCCACACCCTGATACGTCCGTCTGCATTCTGGGTGCCCCCTGCGCCCTCAACCGTTGTACTCAACCTCGCGTAAACCCAGAGGTCATGCCATACATTTGTAGTGAGATAATAATTTTGAGACCTTTGAGTTGTGCTCGTATTGGACAGGGTATAAACCCTAAGCCTATTATCCATAAACTCAAGCAGCCAGTAAGGTCGATTGTCGTCGTTATACGGGCTCATTAAGTAGAATTTTGCACGGTATCTGTTACCGCCGCGCGTGCTGGTAATGGACATTCTGTGCAGCGATTCTCGATATGATCGAGCGGGGGTGCGAGGAGTCGTAAACGGGTAGTACATCCCGCCGTAGGCCGGGTAGCTTAAAGAGTATTTACCGCCATTGCCGGCAATGTTGGAACGCACTGGGGAGGTAGCGTACTGTGGGGTCTCACCGTAACTGCTGTAGGACGTATACGCAGTAAATCCCTCTGCCCGCGCGCCATCGTAGCCTCCAACTCGTCCAGCAATCTCTCCATGGAGTGCATATGCGGTGGTCATGGCAGTTCTCCTAAGGCTGGCTCTCGGCCTTCCATCCGCTCAAACGCCTGAAGCGCCTCTTCGCGAGTAATGAAGGCTGTAGGTGGTGGGGGTGGGGGTGGTAGCGCGTCTTCGTCGTCGTCGCCGGATTCAGATGGCTCCATGAAAGCAGGCGGCCTGATGTCGTACACCACCAGCAGGCCCTCAAGACTCTCAATGTTGTAGGCGACAAGCACGGTGTGCTCGGGCTGGTCTACAGCAGCAACCGTTGTCGCACCCGTCTCTTCGTCTGTTTCGACCGAGATGGTTGTTAGTGAATACCGCATCAGCTTGTTCTCTTGATGTGTTCGATGTTTAGAGTAATTTTCACGTCAACTCCCTACTTGATCCCGTACACAGCCAGTGAAGAGCCGGCCACAAAGCCGCCATGCTCAAGTCTGAGCGTGATGCTGGTGATAGCGGCGGTGTTCTTCCATGTTCCTGTAGTATGGTTTGTGATCGGGCTAACGCCCGTGGGTGGGTTGTTGCTGCCGTCTATCACTTGCCAATTCTTGTACACTGTTGTGTTTTCATATCGCGGTATCCGCAATGTAATGGCTGTGTGGTAGTTAGCGGTGGGACTGGGACTGTAGTAGAGCCCTGGCGACGTGGCCACCACATTCCCAAGAAGACGAAGCACTCCGCTTGTGTTGCTTAATGCGCCATTCACGGCCGGGTTTTGCTCTGCGAACATTCGCACATGAGCATAGTTCGAGTCTGTGCCATCGCCATTGAACTCTATTAGTCCGGTATCCAGGGTCGAGTTTCGGTCGCTCTTCAGGCTTGCTGTAATCAATAGGTCGCGATAGCCTGTGTCCAGCGTTCCCGTGGATATCGTTGAGGAATCGCTGGTTAGGGTCGTGTTGAATATCAGCTTCATGTCGTCTTCCTCTTCCTCTGCAGGGCTTGATGCTTCCTCTGCAGGGCTCGATGTTTCCTCTGCAGGACTCGATGCTTCTTCTGCAGGACTTGAGGCAGTACTTGTGATTGCGGCCGCCATACCAAATGGCAGCAGAGAACCTGGCCTGACAGATGCGTAGGAAAGTGTTGTTGCGCCGACGAGTCCGCCGGCCAGCGCTCGACTCAATAGCCCTGTAGAGGCCCTCGATGACTCTGTACTCGATGGCTCTGTATAGGTCTCTGTGATGTTTGCAGTGACCGTGACGGTGTCAGCGAAGGCACCTCTGAAGGCTGTGAACTGCGCCTGATACGTACCAATCACGTCAGGTGTGAAGGTCGCTGACGAGGTGATCGACACCTTGCCCGCCGACTGCAGGCTGTAAATGTTCGCAATCTCGGTTGCTGACAGTGCTCGTGTCCAGGCGGCAAACTCGTCAATGCGCTCGGCAAACTGTTGCTGCGCGCCGCCACTGCTCGCGAGTTGATAGTTGCCGATAGAGTACACATTGTCAGTGCTCTTGCGGTCTGAGCTACCAACATTTACGCCGTTGACGTAAAAGGTGGTCGTGCTCCCGCTACCGACTGCGACGATGTGGTGCCAGCCTTGATAGGTGCCTGATGGCATGTCGAAGCCAGATGGCCGAAAAGCTCCGTTATTGTTGTCGTACACGCCTAAGCGATCGCCGCTATGCTCAACAATAATCTGATGATCTCTATTGCTGCCACGGAGTCCAGTTCTCCACGTCGTCTTGGGAAGAAGATTGTAGAACCAAAACGCAACAGTCCAGTCCCCCGACATGCTGACCGGATTTGTTAAAAGTGCCGTAGACGTGGTCCCATTAAACTTCAAGCTGCCGTTCGCTGTGCCGTCAAACCCGGTGGCGAACGACGTGTTGCTTGTGGTGAGGCTGTTGCTGTTGCCGCTGGTGTTGGCGAGATTGTTGTTGAAGTGGAACAGCGCCCCGTTGTTGGCCATGTTCACAGGTGTTGAGGCACCATTGTCAGGGTACAGCGTAGCGGTACCGCTGCTGGTTTGACCGAGGTCAACAAAGCCCGCTACTTGGCTTTGCTTGACGTAGATGTCTGCGACCTCAGACGCTGACAGTGCCCGCGACCAGATAGCGAACTCGTCAATGTCTCCGTTCCATTCGTGGTTATAACTATAGTCGAGGCCATGCCTGCCCAAGATCAGGCTAGACCCATTACCCGTCTGGTTAATCGAAGCGTTCAGCGTATCGCTTGTTTGGAGCGCGCCATTGACGTAGATTTTGAAGCTCGCACCATCACGCACAGCGGCGACATGATTCCAGACGTCAGCAGTGAGAGAGAAGTTGCTGCCAAACATGGACGTGGATCCTGTACGGATCGCCCAGCGGTATCTGTTGGTGTTACCGTCGGCCTGATCTACCCAGTAGCCGCGCGTGTTGCTGCCCCACCCGCCACCGCCAATACAGGAAAAAAGCGGGGCAAAGTATTCTTGCGAAGATCCCGGCTTGAACCAACCGGAGATCGTGAAGCTGCCGGTTGTAAAGTGATAATCTGTAACCGCGCCGAGTGTTATATATGTCGAGGGGCTGCTGTTGAAGCGGTACGCATTACTTCCAACCTTGCCCGCCACTTGTGTAGCCCCGACCACACTCCCATTGCGGCTGTTACCGCTGGTGTCGTTGGCATTTCCGTCAAAGTGATACAGACCCTCGTTGTCCGTCATGTCGATGGGGGTCGTGGCTCCGTCGTCTGGGTATGGGACTGGCCCTGGCGTAGCAAATGCAGACCCAGCAGGCACACTCGTCCAGGCCCAGCTAAACGTATCGCCTGAGCTGGCAGAGCCGTCAAACGTGACTGGTGTGTTGATGGCACCGTTTACGTCTGAGATAATGGCCCCTGGCTGCGTATCGCCCACCTCGACTACCACAACCATAGAAGCGACTGTGGACACGGTGTTGTCAATCTCAGTGACCGCAGTCATTGAGGCCACCGTGGACACGGTGTTGTCAACCTCAGTGACCGCAGCCATTGAGGATACCGTGGACACGGTGTTGTCAACCTCAGTGACCGCAGCCATTGAGGCCACCGTGGACACGGTGTTGTCAACCTCAGCGACCTGGGAGATCGCGGCTACATCTACTTTGGTCGGCATTGAACGTTAATCCACGGTAAACCCGAAGGACGCTGCATTAACTGCGGCAACTGTCCACGGAGTGGTTGTTCCTGCTACGCTGGTGGCACTCTCAGGATGCTCAAATACTGATGGGCCATTGTATGAATAGAATTGGAAGGTGCCGACATCCATCTTGCTGCTTAAGGGGTTCCCTGTGACGAGATTATAGTGAGTGACCTTTCCAGTCACCGCACTGCCTGCGCCATCTTGTCTTCCATAGACGTAGGAAAGAACTCTTCGAACCTCTACCGTTCCAGATACGTTCAGCTTGTCAGTTCCTGTGGTCGTGTCGTCATCAAACTCGCCTGTCCAGTATTGCCCAGAGGTATCGGCGGTGAGATACGTTGAGGGGTATGTCTGACCACCGAAATCGTCAATCTGCAGGTGGGCATCGGCGGCGGTGCCTGATACTGGTGTCAGCGTGGTAGCCGTCGTGGTGATCGGCTTTGCTACGGGCATAAACACACCGTCTTGGGGGAACGTGCTGGTCTTGTAGTCGAAGGTGCCCGTACCCAGCGCATTGCCTGATGCGTCTGTGATGCTGACGGACCCTGTTCCCCAGGGCTGCGTCACACCGCCCCAGTCCAGACCATTGAAATCAACAGCGGTCCCACCCGAAGGCGTGTAGATCATGTGCGTCAGGGTGAGAATACCTGTGGCGTTTCCTGAACCATCTGTTCCGGTCTGGTGAGCATTCGTGACAATTGCTGTGATGACGTTGCCGCTACCATCGGTGTACTTGATCACATCGTTGTAGGCGGGCAGCGACGACGTTGAAGACACGAAGGTCATTGAGGGAATGTGTCCAACACAGTCGTCTATATAATCATCCCGATGCTGTATGCGGATTATTGACGTATGGCCCGGTGTACCATCTACAACGCCGTTGTTGTCTGCATATGATATGGTCCCTGTGAAGTCCAAGACAGGGCCAACACCAAATTGTCGTGGATTAGCAAGGTATACTACAATCCGTCCATCTGCATTCTGAGTACCTCCTGCCCCCTCAACCGTTGTACTCAGCCTCGCATAAACCCAGAAGGTATACCATATATTTTGCGTATGCAAGGGGTACGATCTGTATCTGCGAGTTTGGTACCTGCCTTCGTTGGTATAAATCTCAAGCCTGTGATCCTCCATGCGCAGTTCCCAGTACGCATAGGTATAACTGCCTGCTGGACTCCGCAAGTAGAATCGACTTCTAAACCTATTATTGCTTTGAGTGAGAATAGAGAATCTGTGAAGCGATTCTCGATACGATGCATTTGGAGTAACGGGAGTTGTGCGACCATAAATGTCTGCCTCATAGTTAGTAATACTTACAGAGTACTTACCGCCGTTACCAGCGCCGTTGGTTCGCACGGGGTTTGTTGCGAACTGTATGTCACCATAACTACTGCTTCTGGCGTAATAAAAGTTCTCGGCAAAAGCTCCGAAGCCACCGCCTACTCGTCCAGCAATTTCTCCGTGGATCGCATATGCGTGGGTCATGGCAGTTCTCCTGGTGCTGGCTCGCGGCCTTCCATTCGCTCAAACGCCTGAAGCGCCTCTTCGCGAGTAATGAAGGCTGTAGGTGGTGGGGGTGGGAGTGGGTTTGCTTCGTCGTCGTCGCCGGATTCAGATGGCTCCATGAAAGTAGACGGCACGGTGTCGTGCACCACCAGCAGGCCCTCAAGACTCTCCATGTTGTAGGCGACAAGCATGGTGTACTCGGGCTGGTCTACCGCGATAATCGTTGTCGCACCAGTCTCTTCGTCTGTTTCAACCGCGATGGTTGTCAGTGAATACCTCATCAGCTTGTTCTCCTGTAGGCGGTGACAGCTGCGGTATCGCTGCCCGCAGAGGATGCTCCAGTCCCCATAAAGACAAGACGCATAAACCGGCCATGCACAGGGACGACAATGCCGTAGCCCTCCTTGCCCGGGAATATGTTATCGACCTGAACCTCGTACTCGATTTGTTTTACTACGGGCGAAGATCCGCTTGTGTCCAAGTGTTCTGCCGACAACGACGGCTGGTAGGCGTTGTTGTTGACGGCGTAGCAATACTCAATCCGATACTTCAAGCCGGTAATGCTCGCGTATGAGCTGCCGGTGACGTGCCATTCAATGTGAGTGAAGCCCCGAATCTCAATCCAATCCGTGGCGGTCATTGCAACAGGGAACGTGGCCTGCGCAAACACCTCAGTCGGCTCAAGGTCGCTTGGCTGGTGGATAGAAGACCCGGTCGGCATGTACGGCGCAAACGGATCGTACAAGATGACGTGGCCACCAGACGTGTTGCTATGAATGTCGACGATCTGATTTTCTGACAGCCCGCCCCGAAGGATTTGATACTTCTGGCTAGAGGCAGTCACTGAGGGTGCCTCTTTAAGCGTAAGGGTGTTTGTCGACTCACCTGGAGTCGCTGATATGACAAACACGCCGACACCGATGATGTGCAGCATATCACCCGCGATCACTCCGAGTCCATCTGACCCGAGGGCTTGGCCTCCGTCGTACGTGGTAGACCCTTGAGTGCTTGCCCCGCTGCTTCCAGAGCCGATCAGAGTTCCTCGGAGTCTATTTAGCAGCCCAGTGGTGCCGTCGTTGACGGTTGTTGCCAGAATCATGAAAAGCTCCCCTAAGCGTGAAGGCCCGCGGCCAGGTAGCTGTCCAGCCGTGTAAGAACGGTGTTTTTGAGGAATTTCTCAGACAGCGGATTATTTGCCCAGCCAATTACACAGACATAGTAGGATGGCACAGGCGGAGAGTCAATATCCCCAAACTTTGAGAGGACCTTGGCCTCTTCTTTTGAGGTAAAGGCAGCCCGAACATCGGCAGTTTCGGGAAGAATGCTCTTGAAGGCATCCTCCAAATTTCGAGCAAATCCATTTGGAAAGTCTGCAGCGTCTTTCTTGGGCCAAAAGTGATAGATGATGTCTTCGCCGCGCTCGGCAATCTCTACATCAAACTCGTTGAAGGACTTGTTGCTAAACTGGAGCGGTGTCGGGAGACTACCTGCGCTTGAGTTCTGTGACATTGTCTGCCTCTATTTCTATTTCGTTGTTCAGGTCATCGATCGAGATGATATCTGGCCGCTTCGAAATTTTAACCTTGAAGAAGTCTGCCGCCTGCCTGCGGATAAGGTCAACTGTCGGCGTCGTTGAGTCATTGAGCTCTTTACGGCCTTGAATTGCGTCCATCGCCTGCCTGGAAAGTGCCGAGATGCCCATCAGCGTAGATCCATTGAGCTCGTCTTGCTGAGCCCCGCGAAGACGGACTAGCTGTTGGTTGGCTAAGGCGATCAGGTTGTCGTAAAACTCACCCTCTTGGATTTTTTGTCGTATCCCAAGTCGAGCATAGGTTCGGGTCAGGTCTCCGTCGACGGCGTGCGTCAGATGGCGCGCTTCTCGGTTTCCGCCGACGTAGTCCAAGATCTCTTTGTAGCTCAGGGATCCAAGGTCCCAAAAGAAAGAGACATACAGCTTCATTGCATCTGTAGAAGGTATGAAGTTGGGCAGATACTTTACTAAAAGCTCGTCCCGTGCCTGGACAAGATCTCCGCGAGTCAGGTAGATGGCCTCGAAGTCCTTGCGCGCAGACTCCTTATAGACAAACATGCAGGCATCCTCAAACTCCGGCGTATTTTTCCACGCCTCAAAGAGGCCGTGCTTGATTAGCCACCGCCGGAAGCTGGTCTTGATGCCTTTAATGTCTGCCTGCCAGGTCGACGGAAACTCGCCGAGCTCAGCGCTGAGCGCATCGAAGTCTTTTTCCGAGGGCGCTTTGAGAAAACGGTCATTGCAAAAAGCACACACCTCAAAGTGCGTCATGCCCTTTGAGATCAAGTAGAAGATAAATCTTTTGTGCGGGTAGATCCCCCGCTTTCCGTTGTGAACAGTAAGATTAGCCATACCCCTCGACGCCTCTGAACGGATTTCTCTTTCTTCTCAAAGCGCCGACTTTCTTGACGCGCCGAATTATTCTTGCTCGTTCTTTTGGTTCTGGCACGACGGGGGCTTGTCGGGCAAGCCCATCCTTGTTCTTTCGGCCACGGGCGCCCTTGACTGCTTTTATGGCAGCTATTTTATTAAGCTCATCGATAAAAGAGTCGAAGACGTTCACGCCTGTACCTTATCCCGAAGGTTCTTAAGCCCGCCAAGCACGGAGTTGAGCTGCGTCATCGCGGTCTTTGCGGCACTTTCTTTAATGTCGTCCATGCCCAAACGGGCCGCCACTAAGACCTCGGCAACCTTGTTTAAGGTGTTTTCGATTTGAGGAATGAAGTCGACATACATCCCAACATTGTTGGGCGTGATGAACTGCAAGCTCAAGATGGAGTCGACCGTTTCTTTATCCACGATAACAGACGCCTCCTTGATCAGATCAACACGCATGGGGGCGATCTGAGTCGGAGTTGCCTTGATCATGTTCTCGGCAAAAGCGCGCTTGACGATCTCTTGCGGGATGACCGGCCGGGCACGAAAAGATGCGTGACCGTTTCTGTTTGCCTTCTTGATGAGCGACCGTGCTTGGGTGCCGGTGAGGCCCGAAGCCCCCAAAGCAAACTCTGCCTCTTCGGGGGTCATAATTGAAAGCCCAGCTGCCGATGCGTCTCCCCGAAGGCTGTAAGAGCTGCCGTCCGAGACGAGTGTGGAGTTTGGCGCAGAGGCAGACTTTGTGACCTCCATCGCATTGTAGGCCGCCTCCTGAGAGGAAACCTTTGTCCCCTTGCCCTTGATCGGAATGAACTCAAAGGTATCGGGGATTGCGATGATTTGTCCGCCGATACTGGCAATTTTCTGCAGCCCAGGGACGATGTTGAACGTCACAGGCATCCCTGACGATAAGATCTTACCGTGCAAGGAAGCCAGCTTCTGTTTGTGGAGATGCATCGTCGAGATGTTTTCAATCTCTACAGGCTCCGTCGCCAGTGCAAGGTCACCTCTCTGGTGAACAAAAACACCTCGGCCACGGGGCGGCGCGCCTTTGAGGGAGGCCTTTTTGACGAAGGAGCCCACAATCTGGTCCTGCATGGCATGATCGTCAGCCCCAATAAAGATCTGACTCCCGATGAGGTTGCCATCGAAGTCGATCATCTTGGGAATGACATGTCCCTCAACATCCCGATTTGCGATCTTTACGGAGTACACCCCATACGACTTTGCTTTCGCCGCCGTTTTCAGGTGCTCAACCTCTCGGGTTACTGGGTCTGAGCTAAGCGTCAAGCAGCCCTCGGACAGCAGAGCGTCCATGGCTTCCTTCGACAGGTGCTCCTCGACCTCGAAGCGTGTAGCCTGAATGGTTTTGGGAGCAAAACACCTGTGGTTGGCGTACTTGACGGTATAGTTCATGCCGTCTTGAATGAACTGAATCACAGAGGGCTGGATGCTCGAGGTAAAGTCGACCCATCGATCTTCGGCCGTCTTTTCAGTCCAGCTGTCGAACTGCATCAGATAATCTCGAAGCACAGGGTCCGATGCATAACGACGTCGGATGACCGGGTTGTTCGCAATCTTCTCAATGAACCCATCCACATCGTGCTTATCGAAGGTGTGCAGCGCAACCTTGGTCAGCGTGGCCGAGGCGGACTTGCCCATGTAGGCAGAGTATCGATTCTGCTGTCCTGTAGCGGTCGGCGGATTCATCTTCGAGGTCATCTCAAGTGAGCCGTATTGCGTTTTCGGGGCAATTTTGCGGAACGTGTCCGGGCGGTGCAGAATCTCAGCAATCTTCTCTTCAGACTCAGGATGCATTTGCTCTTTGTACGAGATGACGTCCAGCGGCGACATCGACAGTTCCCGAATTACGATTGGGAACGAGATCAGCTGATCCTGCTTGGCTGCTGCCTGTTTGTCCATGCGCGCAGGATAGACAAGCAGTTTTCCTACGCCATAACCACGGGCCTCGTCGGAGCGATCCACCGTGACGTCGAGCTCGTAGTCTCTGAGGTAAGGAAGCTGGTTGTATGCCTCTTTAATAATTCCGATCGGCCAAGAAGTTGGATCCTTGTCGAGCAGCTTATTATACGCCACCTTCTCGAAGCTCGTGCCCTTGTTGATGAAAAGAGACATTCTGCTGACCTCTAAAATGATTTAGTGTTTTGTAACACGGGTTCATTTATTCTTGCCATTCTACTTCCGCAGCGGCTTCCTCTACACTCGCAAGTGTAGCACCTAATCGCTCCTCAGAAGCAGAAACAGCAGAAAAAGCTGCCGCAACATCTGCGCCAAAAAGCGTGAGTAGAGACTCAAAAGTCTCCGACGATTTTGTACTTAGGGCTGCGACACCCACAACGACTCCATCAACCCCGAAGTTTGGGACACCCTCAGCCGACGCCGCGTTGGCAAAAAAAGTCGGAGCTCCGCCGCTGGGCTCAACTGCGTGGTAGAAGCTGAGCGCTTGTAAGAACTCGAACAACTTGCTCAGAGATTGTAATAGGTCGTTTATTGTTCTTAGAAGTCGCTCAATCTGCTCAATTTTTCTTATGATTGCATTGAGCATTTGAATGATCGGAGTGTCAGCAAAGCTGAAGGCATTGACAAAATTTCTAAACGCGGCCGCGATTTGCCGGACAGGCTCACCCAGCAGTGATGCAACAGGCAGACCCACCCATGAAGGGCCCGGCGAGTTTAAAAAGATTGAGCTCGGATCTTCAGGTAGAGGGTCTTGTGCGCGCTCATCAACGGCTTGAACAAGCGCATCAAATGTTTGTGCGGCCTCATCCAGCGCTTTTGAACGCTCGCTGGCCCGAGTTCCAAAGTAGCCGCCGATCATCTGCCATCGATTCTCATACCCAAGCTCGTTGATCTCTTCTTGAGAACGTAGCTTAAAGTCATCGAAGTTAAAGAGCTCCGCAAACTGGGATCTCAGCAGGGCCACCTCAGAAAATGACGGGCTACCTCGTACTACAATGATGCCGGAGACTGCGGTAGCACTATCGGTGACCGGCCGAAATGGGTTTGTCGTATCAAAGGTCGATGCCGACATGGTGGTCAACCACCCAGTCATGCCAGAACCTGAGATTGGCGCGTCGCCAGCGATCCCATTTGGATTTGGTGGCTGCTGCCCTGCCTTGGGCGCCCAGGACCACTCAGGGTCATACTCAATATTTGAGTAGATGCCGAGATGTACGTTGGGCTCTAAAAAATTAAGTATGGACTGCTCGATCAGGGCGATGATCCCATTGATCAATGCCTTGCTGACGGACTCAAAGGTTGCCACTAATGCTGATGCCGCCTTCATCACCTGCTGAACAGCATTGAGCAAAGCAACAACGCTCTCCAACACTGAAGATGCGCTGTCCAGAGTCCCGACAATAGGGCCGGTGTCAAGACCTATCGTGTTCCATCTTCCCGGCATTCACCCTCTCAAGGAGTTTGTCTTTAAGCTGCCCATCGTATGCTGACAGAACTCGCTCCATCATCTTTAGGTTTTGTTCTTTCTCGAGCAAGAGGGCTGCTCGTAAATCTTCAAGATGACCGCGGAGCTCTACCAACGGTTCTGGTGATGGCTTTGACCAGGGCATTAGAACTTGATCCCAAAGAACATGCGGCGAGCATCTTGTCGCTGACGATCCTCAAGCATTTTCCGATAGCTGTCGTGGAGAGACTCATACTGCTTCTTATCAAACTCCAACGCTGCAGCTTCGGCCATCTCACTTTTCTGTGTGAAACGCTGCATTTCTTTAAACACCTTGGTGTTTTCTTTGAACTGCTGCATGGGGCCTTTCTTGAAGTCATCAAGCTCTTGCTTGGCCAGGTCCAGCTGATAGTTTCTTTTGGCGAGTTTTCCGGCTTTTGTTGCCGGAGTTTGGTCCAGGCGGACCTGCGCATCTAAAATGTTCTTCTGCAATTCCGCTTGGCGCTTAAACATCTGTATTTTTGCGTCTGTGTAAGTGACGCCAAAGCTATCTTTGTAGAGCTGATCCATGTTCTGGATCGCGCCATAGTTCGATGCCTTAACCCGCTTGTGATGCAGCATGTCTTCCATGTTGGAGATGCGATCAGCGTAGGACTTGAGTCGTTGATCTGCACGAATTCCCTTATGGACGGCCGCGCTCCGCATGAGACTGCCGGCACTCGCCCCCGCAAGAGCGCCCAGTACTCCACCATAAACAGCACCAGAAATGTCCGAAGGGCCTATGGGATCATTTCTACGGCCCTCTCTGGCAGACATGACCCCCATTGTCCCGCCGACGGCAGCACCGGTTGCAGCCTCCAGTGCAGCCATCACAAGGCCTTTTGGGGACGCGGTCTTCTCGATGAAGTGAAGGGCGAGTTCAGCATGATTCATGGTGTTGCCTATATGAAGGTTCCGACGTTTGTAAATGTTAGCGCACTTCCGGATGCTGCGCCGGTATAAACCGTTGGTGCGGTGATACTGCCTACAATGTTGCCATAGGAAGTTGCCAGCGCAGAAATTATAGCAGTTATTTGGGGGGTTAGGCCAGCGGTCGGCACATCATCGATGCCAAAATAACCCGAGGCCGTAAACTCCGATACCATAGCGGTGTAGCATGCCGCCGACATTGCCGCGGGCAGCGACGGGTTTACGAGGGGCGAGACGGCCCCTAATCCTGTCCCTG
>MDSZ01060453.1_pt1 | contig 20179 bp, 33 predicted proteins | sample 811201 | NCBI WGS metagenome assembly MDSZ01 (sample SAMN05326647, study PRJNA326480) | marine metagenome | isolation source: seawater | place: Indian Ocean: North | collected 2010 | reverse complement strand
GAGTTTTGGACCATGTTATAGATTCTTTAGAGCTTGGATGTATTGTAACTGCTAATATTTTTGAAGTAGGTGATTTTGTTGACGTAACTGGAATTTCAATAGGAAAAGGTTTTGCAGGAGTCATGAAAAGGCATGGATTTGGTGGGGGTAGAAGATCTCATGGTAAAAATAGTGTAATGAGAAAGCCTGGAGCTATAGGCGCATCTGCAGATCCAGCAAGAGTTTGGCCAGGGAAAAAAATGGCAGGACGTATGGGTGGTAAAAATGTAACAGTTAAAAAGCTAAGTGTCTTGAGAGTGGAGAATAATAAAATATTTGTAAATGGATCTATTCCAGGTTACGATAATGGAATAGTTTATATAAAGTCATAATTATGAAGATAGATATATTAAATCAAGAAGGTAAAAAAACTAAAACAAAAATTAATCTTAATGCGGATGTTTTTGAAATTGAACCAAATGATCATTGTGTTTATTTAGCAGTTAAGTCTGAAATGGCATCTCTGAGACAAGGTACATCAAGTAGCAAAACTAGAGCTGAAGTTAGTGGTAGCGGTAAGAAACCATGGAAGCAAAAAGGTACAGGAAGGGCTAGGGTTGGCTCTACAAGAAATCCTGCTAGAGTTCATGGTGGTGCTGCATTTGGTCCAAAGCCTAGAAAATATAATTTAAAAGTAAACTCTAAAATTAAAAAATTAGCAAGAATGAGTGTTCTTTCATCTAAATTAAAAGATAAAAAATTGATAGTTTTGGATAAGATTAATATTGACACTCCTAAGACAAAAAATTTTAAATCTATAATTGAAGCGTTAAAACTTGAATCTAAAAAAACAACTTTTTTAGTGGAAAAAATTGAAGAAAACGTGTACTTAAGTTCCAGGAATTTATATAGAATAAATATGGTCGAAAGTAATAGTGCTTCTACGTATGATATGATTGATTGTGATGTTTTGGTATTAGATGAGGGTTCGGCAAACTATTATAATAAATATTCAAATGGTAAATAGATATGATTATTAATTCAGATATACTAATTAAACCTATTATGAGTGAAAAGAGTAATCAGCTTACAGAAATGACAAATAAATATGTCTTTCAGGTTTCTCTTGCTTCAAATAAAATTGATATTAAACGAGCTATTGAAAGTAGGTTTAATGTTAAAGTAAAAAAAGTTTCAACTTTGAGACAGCGTGGTAAATTAAAAAATACTTCAATTAAAAGTGGTGGTAAAGTTATAAGGACATCAGGTTACAGAAAAGAAGTAAAAAAAGCTATAGTCACTTTGCTAGAAGGTGATAAAATTGATTTGGTTGGAGGTGAAGTGTAATGCCTATAAGAACATTAAAGCCAGTTACGCCCACGCAGAGATATAGAACTATTTCAACTTTTGAAGAGATTACAAAAAAAACACCTGAGCGATCATTGACAGAAAAATTATCTAAAACGGGTGGTAGAAATAATCATGGACGAATTACATCTAGAAGAAGAGGTGGTGGTCATAAAAGAAGATATAGAATAATTGATTTTAAAAGAAATAAATATGATATTGAAGCTACTGTTATTGGAATTGAATACGATCCTAATAGATCTTCTCGCATTGCTTTGTTGGAATATGTAGATGGTGAAAAAAGATACATAATAGCGCCAGAAGGATTGACTGATGGTGATAAGGTTATGTCATCAAAAAATAAGATACCATTTAATGTTGGCAATTCTCTTCCATTAGATATTATCCCTGAAGGAATGTTGATTCATAATATAGAGTTAAAGCCTGGTAAAGGTGGTCAAATGGCTCGTAGTGCGGGGTCATATGCACGAATTGTGGCTAAAGAAGGCAGATTGGTGACATTGAAATTGCCTTCTGGAGAGATGAGAATGGTTTATGGTGATTGTGTGGCTACTATAGGTTCTGTTGGAAATAAAAGTCATGAAAATATTGTTTCAGGTAAGGCTGGTAGATCGAGGTGGCTTGGTAAAAGGCCAAAAGTTAGAGGTGTTGCGATGAATCCTGTTGATCATCCACATGGCGGTGGAGAAGGTAAGACATCTGGAGGTAGACATCCGGTCAGCCCATGGGGAACTCCTGCTAAAGGATATAAAACAAGAAAAAAGAACAAATCATCAAACAAATTTATAGTAAAGAGAAGAAGGTAATTTTATGGCAAGATCAGTAAAAAAGGGTCCATATGTGGATTTGAAGTTGCTTAAAAAAATAAAGCAAGCAGCGGATTCTGGTAAGAAGCAGGTTATTAAAACTTGGGCAAGAAGGTCGACAATTTCACCGGATTTCGTAGGTATGACTTTTGCGGTTCATAATGGAAATAAATTTATACCAGTCTATGTTTCTGAGAATATGGTGGGTCATAAGTTGGGTGAATTTGCCCCAACGAGAATTTTTAGACAGCATTCGGGTGATAGAAAGAAGTAAATAACTATGGAATATATTGCTAAATCTAGACATATAAGACAGGCTCCTAGAAAAATGAGGCAAGTAGTAGATGTCGTTCGTGGTAAAAATGTGCAACAGGCAATTAAAATGCTTAATTATACTAATAAAAAAGCTGCGGTTTTTATATTGAAAACTATTAATTCAGCTGTTTCAAATTTATTATCAAAAGAAGAGAGTATTAATATGGATCAATTGATAATTAAGTCTATTGTTGTTGATGGAGGTCCAGTGTTTAAAAGATGGAAGCCAGCTGCATATGGAAGAGCAGTTCCCAGATTGAAAAGAACAAGTCATTTGACAGTTATAATATCAAATAAAGAGAGTTAGGAGTTTATTTTGGGTCAAAAAACTAATCCTATAGGATTGCGTTTAAATATAAGGAAAAATTGGGATTCAATATGGTTCGATGAGAAGAATTATGCTGATAAATTGCATGAAGATATAATTGTTAGAAAGTACTTAGAAAATAGGTTGGTTGGTGCAAGTGTATCTAAAATTGAAATTAGCCGTACATCTAGAAAAATTGTAGTAACAATTCATACGGCAAGACCTGGAATCATAATTGGTAAAGGTGGTGAAGAGGTTGAAAAGTTAAAGAAAGAATTGAAAAAGTTAATTGACAATAATGTTCAAGTTAATATTTCGGAGGTTAAGAGGCCAGCCTTGAATGCAGAGTTGGTTGGTCAAAATATTGCTCAGCAATTAGTTAAAAAAGTTTCATACACAAGGGCCGTCAAGAAAGCTATTCAGTCTACTATGAGTATGGGTGCCGAGGGTATAAGAGTTTGTATTGCTGGTCGTATTGGTGGTGCAGAAATTGCAAGGGAGCAGACTTTTAGAGATGGAAGAGTTCCGCTACATACCTTAAGAGCAGATATTGATTATGCTACGGTTTCGGCAATAACAACCTATGGAATTATTGGGCTTAAAGTATGGATATATCATGGTGAAATTAGAACTAAATCAAGGGGATAGATAGATTTTATGTTAGCTCCAAAAAAAATAAAATATCGTAAGCCTCAAAAGGGTAGAATGAAGGGAATGGCTAAGGGTGGCGACTACGTTGCATTTGGTACATTTGGCTTAAAGGCGATGGAGCCTGGGTGGATAACAAGTAGGCAGATTGAGGCAGGTCGTATATCAATAGCTAGGCAAATAAAAAAAATAGGAAAAATGTGGATTCGGATATTTCCACATAAATCAATAACTAAAAAACCAGCAGAAACTAGAATGGGTAAAGGTAAGGGTTCTCCTGAATATTGGGTTGCTGTTATTAAGCCTGGAAGAATTTTGTATGAAATTGATGGTGTGCCAGAAGAGATTGCACAAGAGGCATTCAGATTGTGTTCTCATAAGCTATCATTAAAAACAAAAATGGTATCAAGAAGAGAATTGTAGGTTTTATGAAGAAAAAAGAATTAAGTGAATTATCAGTGTCTGAATTAGACGTTAAATTGAAGGATTGTCAGGACTCTTTGTTGAATTTAAGATTTCAAAAGAGTTTGGGTCAGTTGGAGTTTCCCATGGAAATTAGAAATGCACGTAAAGAGATTGCTCAGATAAAAACAGTACTTAGAGAATTCGATTTAGGAATTCGAGGCAAGGAATTAAAAAATGACTAATAGTGGTAATAAAAAACGATTAACAGGAAAAGTTTTAGATTCTAAGATGTCAAATACAACTGTTGTTGAAGTTTCTAGGAGATTTTCGCACCCATTATATAAAAAGTATGTAACTAAAACAAAAAAATATTATGCTCACGATCCAAATAATAATTGCAATGCTGGTGACATTGTAAATATTGAAGAAAGTAAACCTATGAGCAAATTAAAAAGATGGAGGGTTGTATCTGTAGTTAGGCAGAATACAAAAGGTTAATTTATGATACAGCAAGAAACTAAATTAAAGGTAGCGGATAATACTGGCGCAAAATCTGTTCTTTGCATTAAAGTGTTGGGAGGAACTGGAAGAAGATACGCTAGGTTGGGTGACTTGATAGTAGTTAGTGTTAAAAAAGCAATTCCTGGTGGAGTAATTAAAAAAGGAGAAGTTGCAACTGCTGTAGTCGTTAGGACAAAAAAGGAAGTTAGACGTAAAGATGGTTCTTATATAAGATTTGATGAAAATGCAGCGGTTCTTTTAGATGGAAATAATGAGCCTAAGGGTACTCGTGTTTTTGGTCCAGTTGCAAGAGAACTAAGAGAGAAGAAATATATGAAAATTTTATCATTAGCTCCGGAGGTTATTTAGTATGAAGATTAAAAAAGGAGATACTGTTAAAGTGATTACAGGAAAATATAAAGGTAAAACATCTAGAGTGATTAAAGTGTATCCTAAAACCGATAAACTTATAGTTGAAGGTGTTAATATAGCTAAAAAACATATGCGACCAACTCAAGAGAATCCACAAGGTGGAATAAATGAAATTGAGATGCCTATTCATATATCTAATGTAAAGATTTATTTAAATAATACAGATTCAAGAGTTGGATATAAATTTTTAGATGATGGAAAAAAAGTAAGATATGCAAAAAAAACTGGAGAAGTGATTAATTAAAATGTCTAAAAAAATAAAAAATAATTATATTCCAAGACTATTATCTCATTATAAGGATAGCTCGGTTCCGTATTTAATGAAAAAGTTAAATATAAAAAATATTAATAGATTGCCTAAAATAGAAAAGGTTGTTTTGAATATAGGATTAGGTGATGCTAGAGACAATGCAAATGCATTGAAAAATACTGTTAATGAAATGACATTGATTACTGGTCAAAAACCTGTTGTGGCTCTTGCTAAGAAGCCAATTTCAAATTTTAAAACTAGGCAGGGCGATCCTGTTGGTGTTTTTGTTACTTTGAGAAGGAATCAAATGTATGAATTTCTTGATAGGTTTATATCTAGTTCTACTCCTAGAATTAGAGATTTTAGAGGATTGCCAAATAAAGGTTTTGATGGTATGGGAAACTATAACTTTGGTATTTCTGAGCAAGTAGTTTTTCCTGAAATTGATTATGATAAAGTTGATCAAATAAGGGGAATGAATATTACAATTGTTACATCAGGGCAAACTGATGAAGAAGCTTATGAGTTGCTGTTGTCGATAGGTTTGCCAATACGTAAAAAAAAGGTTGTTGAAAAAGAGGAAGCTGAGGCATAATGGCGAAAAAAGCAAAAATAATGCATAATATCCATAGAAAAAATTTAGTTTATAAATATGCTGAAAAAAGAAAGAAATTGATGGATAAAATTAAAGATCCAAATATATCTTATGAAGAAAAGCAAGTATTCAGAATGAAATTAGAGAAACTGCCTAGAAATTCAAACCCTCATAGGGTTAGGAATAGATGTAATTTAACGGGAAGGCCAAGAGCTTATTATAGGAGATTTGGATTATCTAGAATCTCTTTTAGAGAAATGGCGTTGAAGGGTGAAATTCCAGGCGTAACTAAGGCAAGTTGGTAGGGGTAAAGTATGTCAATGACGGATCCAATAGCAGATTTTTTAACAAGAATTAGAAATGCTCAAATGGCAGGTAAAAGATGGGTAGATATACCTGCTTCAAAATTAAAATCGAGAATTTCTTATGTCTTAAAAGAAGATAGTTTTATAAGAGATTATATTTTTATAGATGATGGGCTTCAAGGTTCACTTCGATTATTTCTAAATTACAATTACGAAGGCAGTCCTGTAATATCAGGTTTGAAAAGAATTAGTACACCTGGATGTAGGGTTTATGTTAACTCAGATCAGATCCCAAAAGTTCTAAATGGGATGGGTACTGCGATTCTAACTACATCTAAGGGTGTTCTTTCTGATAAAAAGGCTCGTAATTTACAAATTGGTGGTGAAGTGCTTTGTTATGTATGGTAAGGAATTAATATGTCAAGAATAGGTATTAAATCAATAGCAATTCCAGAGAATGTTACAGTAAAGGTTGTTAAAAGCAATATATGTATTTCCGGTAATTTGGGTGAAATGAATTATTCATTTACTAATTATGTAAATATAAATATAGATAATAATCAAATTTCTGTAACTAGAAATTCAGAAAACAAAAAAAGTAGAGAAATGCATGGTTTGACTAGAGCATTGCTTAATAATATGGTTTTAGGGGTTTCAGAAGGGTTTAAGAAAGAATTGCAATTAAATGGAGTTGGTTATACAGCTGAGCAAAAGCAAAATAAATTTCTTCAGTTAAATTTGGGTTATTCTCACCCAATTATATTAGAAATTCCATCGGAGTTAAAAGTTGAAACTCCAAATCAGACTACTATAATTGTATCGGGTATAAATAAGCAATTTGTAGGACAGTTTTCTGCAAAAATAAGATCATTTAGAGTTCCTGAGCCATATAAGGGCAAAGGAATTAAATATTCTGATGAAGTTGTTAGAAGAAAAGCAGGTAAAGCAATTGGGGTAGGTGGATAGTCATTATGATAAATAAAAAGCATACAATAAAAAAAAATAAAAAGAAAAACAGAATTAAATCATCTTTAAAGATAGGTTCATTGCCAAGATTGGTTGTTTATAGATCAAATAGAAATATTTTTGCTCAAATTATTGATGATATTAAGAAAACAACTATTGCTTCAGCATCAAGTATTGATAAAGATATCGTAAAAGATCTAGATAAAGCTAAAACTAAGTTAGATAAGGGTATTGTAGTTGGTAAAAAAATAGGTACATTGGCAAAAAAAGAAAAAGTTGATAAAGTAATTTTTGATAGAAATGGTTATCGATATCATGGTCGAATAAAAGCATTGGCAGATGCTGTAAGAGAAACAGGAATTAAATTTTAATGGATAATAAAGTAAGAAATATAATTAATCCTTCTGAGCTAGAATTGTTAGAAGAAAATATAGTATGTATAAATAGAGTTGCAAAAGTTGTCACTGGTGGAAGAAGATTTAGATTTAATTCAGTTGTTGCTTGTGGTGATGGGAAAGGTCACATTGGCATAGGGTTTGGTAAGGCAAATGAGGTTCCTTCAGCTGTAAATAAAGCTAAAGAAAATGCAAAAAAGAATATTTTTAAAGTACATATTATAAACGGAACTATTCCACATGAAATTTTTGTTAAGTTTGGTGCTACAAAATTATTGTTAAAGCCAGCATCTCCAGGTACTGGAATAATTGCTGGTGGTGCAGTTAGAAATGTGTTAGAGCAGGTGGGTGTTACTGATATTTTGTCTAAATTAACTGGCTCAACAAATGTTATAAATGTTGTTAATGCTGTAGAAAAAGGATTGAAGTCTCTTAGGGACCCTATTACGGTAGCAAGACAGAGAGGAGTAACGGTTAAGGAACTGTTTAGTTAAAATTATGGCTAAAAAAAATAAATTAAAAATAACACAAATTAAAAGTCCTATAGGATATAGAATCAAATCAAGGAATACTTTGGAAGCTTTGGGTTTAAAAAAAATGAATCAATCTGTAATTCATAATGATGTGCCTTCTATTAGAGGTATGATAAACTCAATTCCATTCTTGATTTCTGTTGAGGAGTTGTAAAATGGATCTAAGTAATTTAAAGCCTGCAAAAGGGTCTACTAAAAATAAAAAAAGAGTTGGAAGAGGACCTGGTTCAACTTTCGGTAGAACTGCTGGTCGTGGTAATAACGGTTATGGTTCTAGGTCAGGTAGCACTTCTAAAATTCATTATGAGGGTGGACAAACACCTCTTATGAGGAGATTGCCAAAGAGAGGTTTTACAAATTATCCTTTTAAGAAAGAAGTTCAAGTAGTTAATGTGGATATTATAGCTGCATTAAATATGGATAAAATTGATGTTAATACATTGATTGAAAATGGTATAGTTAAAAAAGCACATCTCCCTGTTAAAATTTTAGGTAATGGTGATATTGATAAGGCGGTAGAAATAAAGGCAGATATGTTTAGCGCATCTGCAATTAAAAAAATTGAAAATGCTGGAGGAAAAGCTATATATCTATGATAGATAAATTTCTTAATATTTTTAGAATCCCTGAATTAAGAAGTAAATTATTTTTTACTTTTTCTCTATTAATAGTTTATCGTTTGGGTGGACATATTCCAATACCAGGGATAGATAAAGTTGCGTTGGCTACTGTTATGGAAGGATTTAATAACTCATTGTTGGGTTTGTATGATATGTTTGCTGGTGGATTTTTCTCGCAAGCATCAATTTTTGCATTAGGTATAATGCCTTATATTTCAGCTTCTATTATCATACAGTTATTAGGAGCAGTTGTTCCATATTTTCAACGATTGCAAAAAGAGGGTGAATTGGGACGGAAAAAAATAATACAACTAACTCGATATGGAACTGTTGTAATAGCTTCTCTTCAGGCTATTGGCGTTGCAGTCTTTTTATCAAGTTTTGAAAATCCTGCAATTGTTAGAAATCCAGGGTTTTACTTTTATTTTGTAACAATAATTACTTTAGTAACTGGTGTTATTTTTGTTATGTGGTTGGGTGAGCAAATATCAGATAATGGTATAGGGAATGGTATTTCATTGATTATTATGGTTGGTATTTTGGCTAGGTTGCCTCATGTTATAACATCAAGAATTAAAGGTTATAATGATGGTATTTATACTAATCCATTTGAAGATATCTTTTTATTGGCTCTGATGTTTGCAATAACATTTGTAGTTGTAACAATTACTACAGGAACAAGAAAAATTCCAGTTCAATATGCTAAAAGAGTTATTGGAAGGAAAGTATATGGAGGGCAGTCAACTCATATTCCTTTGAAAATTTTAACAGCAGGGGTTATGCCAATTATATTTGCTCAAGCTTTAATGTTCATACCAAATACTTTAGCTTCATTTTTTGATCAAAATGAAGGAATAGGTAATTTTTTGATAACAGTATTTGCCCCTACGCATATTGTATATTCAATTGTTTTTGCATTTTTAATTATAATTTTTACATATTTTTATACTGCAATAGCATTTAATCCAGTTGATGTTGCAGATAACATGAAAAAACAAGGTGGATTTATACCTGGTGTTAGGCCTGGTAAAAATACTGCTGACTATATTGATAATATTTTAACTAAGGTAACACTCCCTGCATCAATATTTTTAGCTTTAATAGCAATTTTTCCAACATTCTTATCAAATTTTGGTGGAGTTGATTTTACATTAGCAAGTTTTTTTGGTGGTACAAGTTTATTAATTATTGTTGGTGTAGCTTTAGATACATTGCAACAAATTGAAAGTCATTTGCTTGTTAGGCATTATGATGGTTTTTTGAAATCTGGTAAGATAAAAGGTAGACGTAGGTTCTAACTGTTTTTTTGATACATATACGAGATAATTGGGAAATAAAGAAAATAAGTAGAAGTTGCCAAATTGTTAAAGAAACATTGGAAACTTTAGAAACCTATATAAAACCTGGTATTTCAACTATTGAATTAGATTCTATAGCTGAAGAATTTATTCGTAGTAAAGATGCTATCCCAGGCTTTAAGGGTTTATACGGTTTTCCTGCTACGATATGTGCTTCTTTAAATGATGAAGTTGTTCATGGAGTCCCAAGTAATAGAATATTAAAAAATGGAGAAATATTAAGTTTAGATGTGGGTTCTATTTGTGATGGTTACTATGGTGATCACGCGAGAACATTTTCTGTTGGAGAAATTTCTTCAGAAAATAAACAATTAATGGATGTAACTGAAGAGAGTTTATATAAAGGTATTGAAGCTGCGATTCCAGGAAATTACATAGGAGATATAGGATATGCGATTCAGACGCATGTAGAATCACATGGATATGGTATTGTAAGGGATTTGGTAGGTCATGGTATAGGTGAAAAGCTCCATGAAGATCCTCAGATTCCAAATTTTGGAGAAAAAAAAACTGGTCCAAAAATTGATGTAGGTATGTGCTTTGCGATTGAACCTATGGTTACTATTAAGTCTTACGAGATATTTACGAAAGAAGATAATTGGACAATATCTACAGTAGATGGTTCATATTCTGCTCACTTTGAGCATACGATTACAATAACAAAAAATGGTCCAAAAATATTAACTAAATAATTATGGTTAAAGAAAAAAATATAGAAGTTGATGGTACAATTTTAGAAACATTGCCAAATGCTATGTTTAGAGTAGAATTAGATAATGGTCATGAGGTTTTGGCTCATGTTTCAGGTAAAATGCGTATGCATTATATTAAAATTTTGCCTGGTGATAAAGTGAAATTAGAGTTATCTCCATATGATTTATCAAGAGGAAGGGTTACTTTTAGATATAAATAAAAGTGAAAGATTATTATGAAAGTTAGAGCTTCAGTAAAAAAAATATGCGTTAATTGTCAAATTATAAAAAGACATGGTATAATAAGAGTAATTTGTATTAACCCAAAGCATAAACAAAGACAAGGATAAAAATGGCACGTATAGCAGGAATTGATTTACCAAAAAATAAAACTATCGAATATGCATTGCAATATATTTATGGCATTGGTCATACATCTTCATTAAAAATTTTAGAAGATACTGGTGTTAATCCTAATATTAGAGTTCATGAAATATCTGAAGAAGATGTTCTTAAAATTAGGAATGAAATCGGTGATAATTATTTAGTTGAGGGGCAAAGTAGAGGTCTTGTTACTAAAAATATTAAAAGATTAATGGATATTGGTTGCTATCGAGGTTTGCGACATAGAAAAAGATTGCCTGTAAATGGTCAAAGAACAAAAACAAATGCTAGAACCAGAAAAGGTAAAAAACCTTCAGTTGGTGGTAAAAAGAAGTAAGGAGTTATAAGTGGCGGCATTAAGGAAAAAGAAAAAAAAGATTAAAGTAGATCCTGATGGGATTGCTTATATAAAAGCAACATTTAATAATACCTTGGTAACGTTAGCTGATAAATTTGGCAATGTTATAACTTGGTCATCTGCAGGTGCTTTGGGATTTAAAGGTTCGAGAAAAAATACGCCTTTTGCAGCAACTCAAGCTGCACAAAAAGCAGCAGAAGAGGCAATGAGTTGTGGATTAGTAAGAGTTGAAGTAAGGGTAAAAGGACCAGGTGCAGGTAGAGAAGCTGCTGTAAGAGCATTGCGAACAGCTGGCTTAGGAGTTACATCAATTTTAGATGTGACGCCATTACCACACAATGGATGTAGACCATCAAAAAGACGTAGAGTATAAAGGAAAAATATGGCTAGATATACAGGACCAAGAGGGAAAATATGTAGAAGATTGGAAATGGCAGTTTTTGAATCTCCAAAATTTGCATCACCAAGGAAAAATTATGCACCTGGACAGCACGGACAATCTAGGAGAAGAAAAATGTCTAACTATGGTGTCCAACTTAGAGAAAAACAAAGAGCAAAGTATCTATATGGATTGTTAGAAAAGCAATTTAGAATTTGCTTTAAGAAAGCTCAAGCTAAACAAGGGCCAACAGGTCATAATTTATTGAAAATTTTAGAATCTAGGCTTGATAATAGTGTGTTTAGGTTGGGTTTTGCCCCTACAAGATCTGCTGCTAGGCAATTGGTGTCACACAAACATTTTTTAGTAAATAATAGAGTTGTAAATATCCCTTCATATAGTCTTAAGCCTGGAGATATTGTTAAAGTAAGAGATAAGAGTAAAAGTATTGAATTAATACATGAATCTATGAGGAAAATACAAGGTGATAATCCAATGCCATGGATGACACTAGATAAAGCAAAACTAGTAGGTACTTATGATAGTATTCCTGAAAGATCAGAAATTCCAGAATTAATTAATGAACAGCTTATTGTAGAATTATATTCAAAATAAAGGTAAATAAATGAATGCAAATAAACATTTTCCAGAAATAAATATAGAATTTAAAGAAAGTACAGATACTTTTGCAAAATTAGTAGCACAACCATTTGAAAGAGGTTATGCTGTAACTGTTGGAAATTCTTTAAGAAGAACTTTATTGACCAGTGTCCCTGGTGCGGCTATTACTTCAATTAAAATTGATGGAGTAAATCATGAATTTAGTACTATTGATGGTGTAACTGAAGATGTGTCTGATTTGATATTGAATTTAAAGCAAGTAAGATTTAAGCTTGATGATGTTGGTCCAGAAAATATCAATATTAAATTAAAAGGTCCTGGTAAATTTACAGGAAAAGATATTAATAAGGCTTCAGAAATGTTTGAAGTCCTGAATCATGATATCCATTTAGCTACTTTAACTGAAAAAGCTGATTTTAATATTGAGATTCAAGTTTCAAGAGGAAAGGGATATACAGCATCAGATAAAAATAAAAGAACAGATGCGCCATTGGGGACTATTTTTATAGATTCTATATATAATCCTATTACTAATGTAGCTTTTGATGTTGTGACATTACCAACCTCTACCGAAGGGCATGAAATGTTAAGCCTAGAAGTTAAATCAGATGGATCAACTACTCCTAGAGATGCAATAAATCATGCTGCTTCTCTTTTACGTCAACAGTTAGCATTATTTATGTTTACAGATTCATCTTCTATAAAAGCTGTAGATGAAGAAGAAATAAATGAAGCAATTGAAAAAACTAAATTATTATCTAAGAGCATAGATGAAATGGAACTATCTGTAAGAAGTCATAATTGTCTTCAAGCTGCGGGGATAAGAACTATTGGTGAATTAGTTTCTAAAGAAGAGAATGAAATGCTAAGATTTAAGAATTTTGGTAGAAAATCTTTAATGGAATTAATAGAAAAGTTATCAGATATGGGACTTAATTTTGGGATGGATATAACTCCATTTTCAGGAGATTAATAATGAGACATAGATTACGTGGTAGAAAACTAAATAGAACATCTTCTCATAGGAAAGCCTTAATGAGAAATTTAGCTATTTCCTTGGTTACTCATAAAAGAATTAAAACGACCGATGCAAAGGCTAAAGAATTAAGAGGTTTTGTTGAGAGGTTAGTTACATATGCTAAAAAAGGCGATACTCATAATCGTAGGTTAATACAAAAAAAATTGCCAGGAAAACTAGGTAAGAATATTGCTAGTATATTAATTCATGATATTGCGCCAGAATATGAAAATAGGAGTGGCGGTTATACTCGTATTATTAAACTTAATAACAGAAAAAATGATAATGCTCCTGTTTCTTTGATTGAATTTGTAGATTTATCAAATATTGCAGAGGTAGTTGAAGAAGAAACTGAAAAAGAGTAAATTATTATATTAGTGTGTTAGTATTTACATTTAAATATTTTAATGTAAAAATTTTATTAAACAGGGCTTTATCTTATATTGCCCTGTTTGTTTTTTTAATCAATTTTCCATTAGCAAATATACCGGAATTAGATTCTAAATTTATTTGGATATTACGAGATAGTTTAACCTCACCAGAAAAAATTCAAAAAGCTTTAATTTATGCTTCTGAAGCTGGATATAATAAAGTTTTTATACAAATTAGAGGAAGGGGATATGCATTCTATAATTCTAAAATTGTACCAAAAAATCCTTTAGTTGATAATTCATTTGATCCATTAAAATATGCAATTGAAATTTCAAAAAAACTTGATATTGAATTACATGTTTGGTTTAACACTTATATTCTATGGTCATCAAGTTATGAACCAAAAGATTTAAATCATATATATCATTTGAAGAAAGAATGGACAGAGGCTAATACATATGGAAAAATGGATTATACTATTAATTTAAAGTCTCCTAAAATACCTAATTGGGAAGGAATCTATTTATCACCATTACATCCAGAGGTAAATCCATACTTATTATCATTGATTTCTGAAATTATTAGTAGCTATGATATTGATGGAATACATTTTGATTATATTAGATATCAAGATGAAATTTATGGATATAATTCTTATGGTAGAGATAGATTTGAGGATTTATATTCTATAGATCCATCAGATATAGCTAAAGGTATAATAAGTACTAGATTTGGATGGAGCCAAGAGTTTGTTGATTCAACTAAAAATATATGGAATAAATTTCGTCAAGATGCTATTACTAATTTATTAGTTAGTACTTCAAATTATATTAATAATAATAATTTAGAAATTAAGTTAAGTGCTGCAGTAAAACCTAATTTATTAACAGCAAAGAAAAGGTATATGCAAGATTGGGATTCTTGGTTAAATAATGGACTGCTTGATTTTGTAGTCCCTATGAATTATTATTCTGAGGTGAAAGATTTTAATAATGATATACAAATTATGAAATATTTTATAGACAAAAGTCTGCAAGATAAAATTGTTATGGGTATTGCAACATATAATCAATCTGCTGATGATGCAGCAGATAAAATCCTGATTTCAAGATTGAATGGTTTCTCTGGAATTTCTGTTTTTTCATATGATGCACATAAAAATAATTTAGATTGGTTTTATCCAGTTGTTCATGCAATAAATTATATAAAAGAGGAATAGTACAATGTCAGTTGAAAATAAAATATCTTCTCCAATAGGAAAAAAACTTAACTGTAAAGGTTGGCATCAAGAAGCTGCATATAGAATGTTGCAAAATAATTTAGATGCAAATGTTGCTGAGGATCCCAAAAAATTAATTGTTTATGGTGGTATAGGAAAAGCAGCTCGTAATTGGGATTGTTATAAAGCAATTTTAAATTCATTAAAGAAACTTGAAAATGATGAAACATTATTAATTCAATCTGGTAAACCAGTGGGTGTTTTCAAAACACATGAATCTTCACCAAGAGTTTTGATTTCTAATTCAATGTTAGTGCCAGATTGGGCAAATTGGGATCATTTTAATGAATTAGACAAACAAGGGCTAATGATGTATGGACAAATGACTGCTGGAAGCTGGATATACATTGGAACGCAAGGAATCTTGCAAGGAACTTATGAGACTCTAGCTGAAGTTGCAAGACAGAAATTTAATTCATCGTTGAAAGGAACTATAACTTTAACAGCAGGTTTAGGAGGGATGGGGGGAGCACAACCTCTTGCAGTAACAATGAATGAAGGTGTATGCATTGCTATTGAAATAGACCCCAAAAAAATAGAGCGAAGAATTGAAACAGGTTATCTAGATGTATCTTGTAATAAATTAGATGAAGCAATTAATTTAGCAAATAATGCAAAAAATAGTCAAAAACCATTATCAATTGGTTTACTAGGTAATGTTGCTGAATTATTACCAGAGATGATAGAAATAAATTTTATCCCTGAAATTGTTACAGATCAAACTTCTGCTCATGATGAGTTAAATGGATATATACCTATTGGTTATACTTTGAAAAAAGCCCAAGAATTAAGAGAGTCTAATCCATTAGAGTATAAGAAAATTTCTTATAAGTCAATGGGTATACATTGTGAAGCTATGTTGAAAATGCAAGCAAATGGTTCTGTTGTTTTTGATTATGGAAATAATTTAAGGGGTCAAGCAAAAACTAATGCTGGATTAAAAAATGCATTTGATTTTCCAGGATTTGTTCCAGAATATATTCGACCACTCTTTTGTGAAGGGAAAGGCCCCTTTCGATGGGTAGCACTTTCAGGTAACCCAGATGATATATACAAAACTGATAAAAAAGTTCTAGAATTATTTCCTAAAGATAAAGCTTTACATAGATGGATTAATATGGCTCAAAAGAAAGTACAATTTCAAGGGTTACCATCAAGAATATGTTGGTTAGGTTACAGAGAAAGAAATATTTTTGGTGAAGCAATTAATGATATGGTTGCTTCAGGAGAATTAGATGCACCAATAGTTATAGGTAGAGATCATTTAGATGCTGGTTCTGTAGCTTCTCCAAACAGAGAAACTGAGAAGATGCTAGATGGCTCAGATGCTGTTGCAGATTGGCCAGTTTTAAATGCTATGTTAAGTGTCTCTGGTGGTTCAAGTTGGACATCTCTTCATCACGGTGGTGGAGTAGGAATGGGATTATCAATTCATTCTGGTGTAGTTATTGTTGCTGATGGAACTAAAGAAATGTCAAAAAGATTAAATAGAGTTCTTACTAATGATCCTGGAACTGGAGTTATGCGACATGTAGATGCTGGATATGAAAAAGCAGTTATTATTGCAAAAGAGCGAAAATTAAAAGTCCCTATGATATAAAATATGAAAAAAAGAATTCATAATATTAAATCTGTTATAACTTGGGACATTCAAAAGAATAAAATTATTGAAATAGAAAAACCTGAAATTTTAATATCTAATGGAAAGATTTTAAAAATTGATAAAAAAATTGATAAAACAAAAAATGATATTGATGCTCAAAATGCTATAATTACATCTGGATTTATTGATTCTCATACGCATCCTGTATTTGTAGGTAATAGATCTAAAGAGTTTATTATGAGATCTCAAGGAAAAAGTTATCAATCAATTGCTAATGAAGGTGGAGGAATCATATCATCGATTAAATCATTAAGAAAATCTGATTATAAAACATTGTATGATTCAACAAAGATTAATGTGCAATATATTTTAAATAATGGTACTACATTATTAGAAGCTAAATCAGGTTATGGACTAACAGTAGATGATGAGTTAAGATCTTTAGAAATAATTAATTCATTAAATAAAGAATTGCTTATAGATATTGTCCCAACGTTTTTAGGTGCGCATGCTATTCCTCCTGAGTTCCAAAATAATAAAGATGAATATGTTAAGTTAATATGTGAAGAAATGATTCCTATTATTGCAGAAAAGAAATTAGCTGAGTTTTGTGATGTGTTTTGTGAAGAAGGTTATTTTGATATTAAGCAAAGTAGACAAATTCTTGAAACTGCAAAATCATATGGTCTATCACCAAGATTACATGCTGATGAATTTGTTGATTCGGGTGCAGCAGAATTAGCTAATGAGATAAATGCAATTTCTGCAGATCATTTAATGGCAATTAGTAATAAAGGTGTTAAAGCACTTCAGTCAGGGAATGTAATAGCAACATTATTACCTGGAACAACTTTGTTTTTAGGCAAAAGTACATTTGTAAATGGTAGAAAATTGATTGACTCAGGAATTGAAGTTGCATTGGCAACTGATTTTAATCCAGGTTCATGTACAATCAATAATCTATCTTTAATTGTTTCATTGGCTGTTTTATATTGCGGATTAACAATTGAAGAAGCTTTTAAAGGAGTAACATGGAATGCTGCAAAATCATTAAAAAGAGAGCACTCTCATGGATTAATAGATATTGGTTTTAATGCTGATTTTATATTCTGGAATATAGATTCTATTAATGAAATTCCATATTGGTTTGGAAAAGATAGAATAATGAAAGTTTTTAAGAGTGGAGAAGAAGTTTATTCAGGATATAAAATTTGATTTGTTAAAATAACAATATCTAAAACATTTATTATTGAATCTTCATTCATATCACCACAATTACAGTCAATAAATATATCAAAGCTAATAATACAGTTATTTATTATATAAACAATATCTGTAATGTTAATTTGAATATCATTATTACAATCTCCTAATATTCCTTGAACAAAATAATTTGAACCTATGTCGCTCCGTGTATTGTCAGGGTCTATTATATTAGGGTCTCCTGAATCAATACATATAGATTCTGAATTATAATTAAAATTATAATTATCTATATCAATGAAATTTGGATCATTATAAAGATTCCCAGTACCTGGATTGGGCTCCCACGGAGTCCATATATTCCCTCAGCCAGGGCAGTTCTCCATATAATCATTAGTATTATTCCAAGTATTAGTGTATGAAACTTGTAGAGTTGGTGAGGTAGAGTAAATTCCAACACCATAATTACTATTATTTATTATATTACAGTTTTTCATAATCACATTGGATGATTCAAACAATTTAATTCCATTGACAGAATTAATAAGATTTATATTAGTTACTGTTCCAATTGAATTTCCTGAATAACTTAGGGCATATTCAGAACCATTTATAATTGTACATCTATTGATATCTAGAGTTACATTTGATGTACTATCGCTGTAAACCCAAATACCTAAGCCAAATTCTAAATCTATAGTTGCTCCATTACCTTCAATATATGTGCTCTCTTCAAAAACACCAATTCCACCAGTATATGTCTCATTCCCATTTAAAATAATGTAACGTTCATAATCACCATAAGGGTACGATGAGTTGTACATCTGCTGTAATGATGTTGAAAACAATATATTTAAACTTAAAATAAAAATAATTTTAATCATTTAATTAAAGAATCCTTCTATAATAAATAAATGGTTTTTTTGCATCATACCAAGGGTCATATACCTTTATCTCTTCAATGTTGCCAGAAAAGTTTTTATGAATACCATGTTCTACATGTCCAGTAATATATTGATATGGTTGTTTTTTCGACCAATTTAAAAAAATTCTTTTTAATGTTTTGGCATAGCCACCTTTTTTTCTGTATTTTTCTTTCATAACAAATGCATAAGTATAAAGAGTATTTGATTTATTTAGATTTACATCAATATGTGCCCAAGATTCATTTTTGAAATGTTCTAGTGGGACTCCAATAATATAACCAATAATTTCATTTCTATAACGGGCTATGAAAGGTAATGTTTTTTCATTAAAGTATTTATTTATATTATTTTTACTTAAAAGCCAACGCTTACCAAATGTTTTTGCTAGAATCTCAGATACTTCAATAATACCTGGAATATCGTCTTTACCAAGTTTTTCAACTAATTCAACTTGAAAATTATATGCTGAGGAAGCAATAATTTTAACTTTAGATTTTTCGAGTATGCTTAAAGTTAGTTGTTCCATCTTTCCTTTTATATCTATGTTACCTTATGTTAATATACACTGATTTTTTATATGATTTCATCAGGAAATAATAATATAAAATATTAAATTAAAATATATGAAAAAGTCATTTAATAATAGATTAAAAGAAATTTGTGAATTAAGAAATAATAGATTATGTATTGGTTTAGATATTGATCCAAATAAAATTAATCAAAAGTATGATTCTAATCTTTCTAATGTAATTGATTTTACAAAAGATGTAGTTGATGCAACGATTGATTTATGTCCAGTATATAAATTGAATTTAGCATTTTATGAATGTTATGGTTCAAAAGGATATCAATGGATGGAAAAAATTCTTAAACATATCGATAATCGTGCTTTAACAATTGCTGATGGGAAAAGGGGTGATATAGGTAATACTGCAGAAAAATATGCAGATTCTTTATTTAACCATTTTGGTTTTGATTCGGTAACTTTGTCGCCTTACATGGGTATTGATTCAATAGCTCCTTTTATTGAAGATAGAACTAAAGGTTCTTTTGTTTTATGTTTAACATCAAATAAGGGTGCATTAGATTTTCAATACAATAAATATAAAAATGAGCCATTATTTATTTCAGTAGCCAAATTTTGTAAAAAATTAAATATTAAAAACAATTTAGGTATAGTAGTTGGAGGAACAAAACCTCAAAGTATGGAAATAATTTCTGAAAATAGTTCAGGATTGATTTGGCTCATTCCTGGAATTGGAGCTCAAGGTGGAGATTTGGAATCATCAATAAAAATAAGCAATAAAAACGGATTAGGTATTATAAATGTAAGTAGGGGGATCTTATATCCTGGAGATGGATCTATTGATTCCATTTATAACGCTACAAAAAAATATACTAATGAAATAAGGAAGTTTATATGAACGATCAGGAAATGATAAAAGTCTTAAAGGATTCAGGAGCAATGTTAGATGGACATTTTTTGTTAACTTCTGGTAGACATAGTAATGTTTATATTGAAAAGTTTAGATTACTAGAAAATCCAATTTATTTAGATATG
>MDSZ01172252.1_pt1 | contig 20189 bp, 23 predicted proteins | sample 811201 | NCBI WGS metagenome assembly MDSZ01 (sample SAMN05326647, study PRJNA326480) | marine metagenome | isolation source: seawater | place: Indian Ocean: North | collected 2010 | reverse complement strand
GGGGTGGAGCAGCCTGGTAGCTCGTCAGGCTCATAACCTGAAGGTCGCAGGTTCAAATCCTGCCCCCGCAACCAATCAAAAATTTAATAATCAAATAAATAAAGCTTTGAGTAAACTTCCTCAATAATTAAAAGAGCCATTTTTCAGTATTAGTGCGCCATCAATCAGTAATCCATCAAGATTACTATTTATCATAACATGAATAGCATCATTATAAGTGCTGCATATAGGCGAACCATGAAGGTTTAATGAAGTATTTAGCAGACCATATGTTCCTGATAAATCACCAAATTCCTTTATTAGCATTTCATATTTCGGGTTTGAGCCTGTGGCTACAACATGCGGTCTACAAGTCTCATCATAAGGATGTATTGCCGCTCGAAATTTTTCTTTACCAATTTCTGTAGAGTTACAGGTGTTTGTCATAAAAGCATATGCTCTCGGATTACCATCAAGCTCAAGGTATTTTGAAGCATGACTTTCAAGTATTGAAGCTGCAAAAGGCATCCAGAAGTCCCTATCTTTTATCATTTCATTAATCTTTTTTTTGACATCCATGTTAGAAGGGTTGGCTATAATAGATCTATTTCCAAGAGCTCTGGCGCCAAACTCCTCACGTCCCCAAATCAAACCTAAAATTTTTCCGTCAATCAGCAGTTTGGCTGCACTTTTTATATAGTTTGTTTGTATATAACTAAATTCATTTTTTTTACAATAAATGGACATTATCTTCTTAAAATCCTTAAGGTTTTCTTTATTTTCTGAATTATTTTCGTTCGCCTCTCTACCTAAGTAAGGAGTAGGTAAAGACAAAACATCTGACAAAGTTCCTTTTCTAACCAAATATTCATAAACAGCGCCAATACTTTGCGACGTGTCGTCTGGACACGGTGGCACATGGAAGTCTTTAACTTCTTGCATTTTACTAATAACCATATTTGCTTTGACATTCATTGCAACACCACCAGCATAACAAATGTTTTTAACCCCTGTTTCCTTGATAAGATTCCCAACCCAATTTGAAACAAGATATTCAGTATATGCTTGAATTGCTCCTGCAATACTATCGAAGCGTTCTGAAAATAATTTTTCCCTTATTTAAAAAAAATGATCTTTAGGACGATTTAGATACACAAAATTTAATCCATCTACATCCTGAATTTGCTTAAACATTTCTAAAATATGAGTGAAGTATTTAGCTTTACAGTAAGGAGCTAATCCCATAACTTTATATTCATGTTCATTAGGTTTAAGACCCAAAATCAAAGTAATATATCTATATAAACGACCAATAATAAATTGATTACCTTTCACAACATTTTTTATTTCAACTCCGTTTTTAGTTGGTTTATAAATTTTTGCAGAATAGTTTATATCATCGCCAAAAGCATCTAAGCTAATTGAGAGAAAATTGTCAGTCCTATTAGGTTGGGAAAAATAAGCATAAGAGTTATGACATGAACTGTGATCCATAAACATTACATTAATTTTACCCAAATGTAACTCTACAACTGATTTTCTTAATTTTCTGCCGAGTTCCAAAACTTCAGAATTACTTCCATGAGAAAATTTCCCTTTCAGCTTTTTCACCTCGTTGAGCCAAAACTTTTCACCAGGATATTGTTGTGTATCCAATTTTTCTTCAAAAACTTCTAAAGGTGAGTTTTTTTCATCGCGATATAGTAAGGGATACCAAATTTCATTTTGTTCTTTTAGGTAATCTTTTGTTGAGAAAGATGTGTAGTGCCGGGAAAGAATCCAAGCAGGAGACCAATGGGTACTAACAAAAACAACGCATTCGATATCTTTTGGTTTAACACCAAATTCTTGCAGGAGGTAATCAATTGCTTCTCTCGGATAAGATTCGTCGTTTTTTTTTCTACTAATCCTTTCATTAGATAACGCCCCTAAACATTCTTTATTACAAAAAAGAGAAGCTGATGAATTTTGTTCCCAATTGATACCTAATATATATTTTTTCATTTTTTTATTCCTACTTTCACTAAGTCAATTTTTTTAGCTTGCTGGCAAAAAAAACTCAAATAGAAACTCCAAATTTATCTATTAATTTTAAATTTTAAACTTAAATTTTTAAATTTTCCTAATTTCTTTAATTTTCATGATCTATCATTTAGTTTATTTAATTTCTCTAGTTAAGATTATATATAAATTTTAATTGTTTTTTCTGATATAAAGATTGGTGCTATATTTTTGTTTTTTTAATTTTGAAACCTCTTTTATTAACTACTGCTAGGTTGCTGTTGAGTTTATGCTAGTAATTTGTGACACCCAAATCATAAAAGAAAAACATACTTTGCAATCAATAAAAAATCTGTAATATAATAAAATAAACGTGGTATGGACTTTTAACAATATAAAATGAATTATATTAAGTTTGAAAAACAACTAATGTTTGAAATGCAACGAAAAAAAAAATCTAATCTTTATAAATCAGTTAAATATTTTTCTGTTAGATTATTAATTTTTCCTTGGATACTAAAAAAACCTTTTACAAGATGAAAAAAAAGAAATGAAAGCACTTCTTCTCGGGTCGACTGGAATGGCTGGAAAAGCGTTGAAGAAATTTCTTGAGTCAAGAAAGTTTTCTGTGACTGGAATCGCCAGAACAAAGTCTGATTATGATTGTGATCTTACAGATGAAAATAAATTATCAAATGTTTTAAGTATGAAAAAATACGATGTAATTATTAATTCTGCTGCATTAGTAAATATAGATTATTGTGAAGAAAATTCTTTGGCAAGCTGGATGATTAATTCTAAATTAGTCTCAGTGTTAGCGAATTGGAGTAATAAAAAAAATATTCCACTACTCCATATCTCAACAGACCATTTTTATGACTATGGTGATAATAATCCCCATAAAGAAGAAGATCCGATTTGTTGTATAAATGAATATTCTCGACACAAATACGCAGCTGAGGCGTTTGCCCTTAACTCTAAAAACTCTTTAATTCTCAGGACCAGTATCCTTGGATATAGAGAGTCTGGCCAAGGAAGTTTAGTTCAGTGGGCCATTAGTAACCTAATTAAAAATAAAAAAATTGAACTATTTTATGACGCATGGACCTCAAGTATTGATGTGGATTCTTTTGCAGATATAGCAATGAGGCTTTTTTTAGACGAAGGACAGCGAGGTGTTATCAATGTAGCATCCAGTGAAGTTTATTCTAAAGAGCAAATTATAAGGTGTCTTGCTGATATGCTTTTAATTAATCATGATCAATGCAAATCTGTGAGTATAAAAAGTTATTTTTTGAATAGACCAAACTGTCTCGGTCTTGATGTTTCAAAGGTAGAAAAAATACTTAACATGAAAATGCCAAGTATGCAGGATGTTTGCCTAGCATTGATTTCTCAATTAAAATTAAACTCATTAGTTCATTAGAGTAAAAAAGATTTAATTATAAAAATGTTTAAATATGAAGTACAGTAGTTCAATAAAAATCGGATCCAGGCTTATAAGCAATAAAAATCCAACATATTTCATTGCTGATATTGGAGCAAACCACGACGGAGATATTAATAGAGCTAAGAAATTAATAAGGTTGTGTGCGGAGGCGGGTGCAGATGCAGCAAAGTTTCAGCATTTTCGAGCTGAAACTATTGTGAGCGACGAAGGTTTTAAAAATCTAGATACAAGACTTCTCTCTCATCAGTCATCATGGAGGAAATCAGTTTTTGAAGTTTATAAAGATGCTTCTATAAACCTTGATTGGGATGATGAACTAAAAAGTACATGTAATGATCATGGAATAGAGTATATGACATCGCCATATGATAGTGATTTAGTCGACCATGTTGATCAATATATACGGGCTTACAAAATCGGATCGGGTGACATAACCTGGATTCAGAATATAAAAAAAATTGCCTCAAAGGGCAAGCCTGTGTTATTAGCATGTGGAGCATCTAACCTCAAAGAAATCCAGAGAGCTGTTGAAGCTGTCCTAGAAGTTAATAGCCAATTATCAATACTTCAATGTAATACAAACTATACCGGTAGTTTGAAAAACTTCGATTATGTAAATTTAAATGTACTTAAAACTTTAGGTAAAATGTACCCTAATTTAATTTTAGGTTTATCCGATCACACACCTGGCCATACGACAGCAGTTGGAGCAGTGGCTTTAGGCGCACGAATTATTGAAAAACACTTCACAGACGATAATTCTCGTACCGGACCCGATCACGGGTTTGCTATGAACCCTAAGACCTGGGAAAAAATGGTCAAGGTTACACGAGAACTAGAAAGGTCTCTTGGTAATGGCATTAAAAGTGTGGAGTCCAATGAAGAGGATACTGTAATAATTCAAAGGCGTAGTCTAAGGGCAAACAAGAATCTTAAAATTGGAAATAAACTCTCCTTAGAGGATATATGTGTTTTAAGACCGTGCCCTCGAGATGCATTAGAACCATGGCAAATAGAAGATTATTTAGGTAAAGTGCTTAAAAGAGATGTAAAAAATGGAGAACACTTTAAAGCAAGTGATTTTATATGACTGGTTCTATACTTATTGTAATACCTGCCTTTAACGAAGATACTACTATTTCACAAGTCGTTAAAAATTGTAAGAAGTTTGGTGATGTTCTTGTTATTAATGATGGATCAATAGATAAAACAATGTTTTTAGCAAAACGCTCTGGAGCAATTGTTTTATCTAACAAAAAGAATTTTGGATACGAGTACTCACTAAATGTTGGTCATTCATATGCGCTCAAAAATCAATATGAAATAATGATAACTTTTGATGCAGATGGACAACTTCCTTATACATCAATCCCTGCATTCATTGAGTTAATTCAAAACGGTGTAGATATTGTTATTGGGAAAAGAATTAGGATCAAAAGGTTTACTGAAAAGATATTAGCAAAGTTAGCTTTTTTGGTTTGTGGAGTTGCTGACCCTTATTGCGGTATGAAAGCTTATAATTTGAAAGCTAATAAACAAAAATATTTTAGTCGCTATAATTCTGTTGGTACAGCGCTAACTTTGGACTATATTGAAAAAAAACTAAGCTTTAAGAATGTTGATATTAAAGTTACTTCACGTAATGGTCAGTCAAAATTTGGTGGAACTCTTATGTCCGAGTTAAGGATGTTATATTCATTGTTTACTGGGTTGAGAAAACTATTTTTAATTTGGGTTTCACAAAAATCTTTTTTCAATTTAACAAAAAAAGTAGCTTCACAAAATGGAAAGTCCAGAAGCAATTCATAGATTTTTATAAAATTTTAAAGCATCCATAAACTTATTTTGATAAAAAAAATGATTTTTTATTGAAGACTCTAGTAAAAAATTATTTTTTTCTAGTGCTTTTATTGATCCAATATTTCCACTTGCACATCCCGCGTAAAGCTTTATCAATTTAAACTCTGTTTTTGCTATATCAGAAATTAAGGATATACAATATGTTGCTACTCCTTTGCCCCAATATTGTTTTTCACCTATGATATAGGTTACTTCTGCAGTTTTTATTTTATAATTAATAGAATTAATTTCGATATTTCCAATATGAGTATCATTATAAAATATTCCGTATAAATATTTATGAATATTATTTTCAAATGATTTAATATATTTTATTTGTTTTTCTCTAGAAAAATTTTTGAACTGATTTTCAGAATACTTAACAACTTCTGAATCTAAAAACCAATTGAGATATTTTGAAGAAAAATCATTTTCATTTAAAATTCTTATCTTTACAAATTCTTCTAACATTTTAAATATTATTGTAATTTTTTTTTTTTTTATTTTCAAGCCATGAATTTCATGCTATGAATGTCACAATGGAAGCTAATTTAAAAATATCCAAGATAATAAATTTTTTCTCTCAATTAGAGAAAAAAGAAATTATTTCTCAGAGCAAACTTGCTAAAAACGTTTTGATTTCTTTAGGTATGGCCAATGCTATTTTAAAAAAGGCCATTTCAAAAGGGTATGTAAAAGCTAAAGCTGCGCCATACAAAAGATATGTTTATTATTTGACTAAAAAAGGTTTTTCAGAAAAATCAAATTTGGTTCAAGAATATTTAGAAGATTCACTAAATTTTTTTAAAAAAGCTAAAAGATCTTATATTGAAATATTTAAAAAGTTAAAGAATAAAAGAATATATATTGTAGGGAAAGGTGATTTGGTTGATGTAAGTAAATTAGCTGCTATAGAGATTAATGTAAAACTTGCTGGTCACTTGATAATAAATGAAAAAAAAAAATTAAGGGTGATTTCTGGCAAACTCGAAAAACATAATAAAACCATTGTGTATGTAATGGTTGAATCTAAAATACCTCAGGCAATATACGATGACTTGAAAAAGATAGTTTCGTCAAATTCAATATTTCATCCCAAAATTCTTCATATTTCGGATTTTGAGGCTAACTAGAATGAAGACTGATATGGAAGAATTTTTCGTAGTGCATACCAAACCTAATCAGGAAAATAAGGCAAAAAAAAACCTAGAGTTTCAAGGCTTTAAGACTTGGTTACCTATTTATAAAAAAGCAGTTTTAAGAAAAAATAGATTATTTATGAGAGAAGAACCTTTTTTTCCTGGATATATTTTTGTTTTTTTTGATATTAGTAAAGACAACTGGTCAAGAATATTTAGCACTTTAGGTGTCAAATACTTAATAACTTTTGATGGAAAGCCTAAAGCAGTTGAAAAAAAAACTATGGTTGGTTTGAAAAAAATTATTAACAATGAATGTTTGAACATCAATGATAATGTTAAAATTTTGTCGGGAAATTTGTATAGTAAAAGAGGTAAAATAGTTGAAATTTGCTCTTCGGATAGAGTGAAATTGTTATTAGAATCATTGAGTGGAAAATTTACTGCTATATTGCAAAAAAATATTTTATTTAAAATATAGCATAACTTTCATAATGCTCTTTGTTCTGATATAAAAATATCAGGACTGCGGTAGCTATTGTAAATTTATAAACAAGATAAAAAAATGAAAAATATATCTACATTTCTTATTACAGGTGGGACAGGCTCTTTTGGAAAAGCGTTTGTTAATTTTTTACTAACCAAAACAAAAATAAAAAGAATAATTATTTTTTCAAGAGACGAACAGAAGCAATTTAATATGAAAAATAATATTCTTGAAAAATATCACCCTCGCTTAAGGTTTTTTATTGGAGATGTAAGGGATTTGCCTCGATTAGAAATGGCATCGGTAGGTGTAGATGTTATTGTTCATGCAGCTGCTATGAAAATCGTGACTACTGCTGAATATGATCCATTTGAATGTGTAAAAACAAATATCAATGGAGCACAAAACATTGTTTCGTCGGCTTTACGTAATAAAGTAAATAAAGTAATAGCTCTTTCAACTGATAAAGCTTGTAATCCAGTAAATCTTTATGGTGCGACAAAATTAGTTTCAGACAAAATATTTATAGCTGCTAACCATTTGGTTGGTAAAGAAAATTCAAGATTTTCTGTTGTTAGATATGGTAACGTTTTAGGTTCTAGAGGAAGCGTTTTGGAAGTTTTTAAGAGAGCAATACAAGAGAAAAGAAATTTCTTTACAATTACAGATAAAAAAATGACAAGATTTTTAATAACGTTAAAAGAAAGTGTTAAGTTTGTATCTGATTCACTTAAAATAATGCAGGGAGGGGAAATATTTGTTCCTAAAATTCCTAGTATAAAAATTACTGAACTTGCTAATGTTTTAAATCCAAATTTTAAAATTAAACTCACAGGAATTAGGCCTGGAGAGAAATTACATGAATTATTGATTTCTAAGAATGATTCAAGAAATACAATTGAGTTTAAGAATTATTTTATTATCAAGCCTGAAATAATTTTTAGTAACTATAGAACAAATAAATATGAAGAGAGATTTAAAAATGTAACTGATGATTTTGAATATGTCAGTAACAGTAATCCAGCATGGTTAAAGGGAAAGAACCTTCAGAAAATTATTGAAAATTTTTCCTAATAAAATGTAAGAAAATACTATTTGATTTTGTATTTATATGATTGAAGGAAGAGATAATATTTTTTTTTGATGATTGAGAGAATATTAAAAAAGTTATAAAAAATATTGATGAATTTAAATAATTAGATGCATTATTATAATTTATTAGATACTTATTCCAAAAGGATGTACTCATGGGCTAAAAGTTTATGGCCACTTAATAGATCTCTGACGGGAGAACATAATTTAAAAACACTTAATTTTATTAAAGAGATATTGAATGATTTAAAAATTTTATCAGCAAAGTCTGGTAAAAAAATATATGACTGGAGAATTCCAAATGAGTGGAAAATCAAAGATGCTTACATAGAAGGTGAAGACGGAAAAAAAATTTGTGAATTCAAAAAAAATAATCTACATGTTGTTGGTTATTCAGAATCTGTTGATAAAACTCTTTCACTAAGAGATCTGAAAAAAAATTTATATACGCTCAAAAATCAGCCTGATCTAATTCCTTACGTAACGAGTTATTATGAGAAAAAATGGGGCTTTTGCATTTCTTACAATGTATTGAAAAAGTTGAAGAACCAAAAATATAAAGTATTTATAGATTCCAAGCATTTCAATGGAAAAATGCATTATGGAGAGTATTTAATTAAGGGACGATCTAAAAAGGAGATATTTTTTTCCACAAATATATGTCATCCATCTATGGCTAATAACGAATTATCTGGTATTTGTGTACTTACAGCCTTGGCTGAATACCTAAAAATTCAAAAAAAAATTCTTAATTATTCATATAGGTTTGTATTCATACCTGAAACCATAGGTTCTATTAATTATTTATCAGAAAACTATAAAACGATGAAAAAAAATATTGTTGCAGGTTATACAGTGTCCTGTGTAGGAGATGATAGAGCTTACAGTTTGATTCACTCACCATATAAGGATAATTTTAGTGAAAAAATTTTACAGTCTGTCTTAAAAAAAAAAAAAAATTTTAAAACATATAGTTTTCTTGAAAGAGGAAGTGATGAAAGACAATATTGCTCAAGTCTTATAAATCTTCCAATATGTGGTTTTTGTAGAAGTAAGTATGGCGAATACCCTGAATATCATACTAGTGGAGATAATTTTAGTGTATTAACAAAAGAAGGGTTAAAGGGTTCACTAAAGGTTTTTTTTGAAATAATAGATGGCCTTGAAAACTCTTTTCAAAAGCCAATAGCTAGGTTTGAATGTGAGCCACTTATGGGAAAAAGAAATCTTTATCATAATACTTCAATAAAAACTAGCATATTAAAAGGTGATGTAAAAACGAAAGGATTTAATAAAAATTTAGATTTTTTAGTTTATGCTAATGGTAAGAATGATCTTTTTGATATAGCAAATTATTTAGACGTTTCAGTCGAAGAAGCACTTTTATTATTTGATATTTTAAAAAAAAATAAATTAATTAATTTTAAAAAGTAACTAATTTATGAAGAGTTTAAAAATTATAGCTATAGTTTCGTTAGAAAGTTTAGTAAAGAAAAAAAACAAATCTTTGTAAAAGTTTTACCCTAAATAAAAGTAATAAAATGAAAGTATTAGTAGTTTCTAGTGAGGCAGGTGGAGCAAACCAATTACTTCACTTTGTATTAAATCATAAAAGTATTAAAAATTATTCCAAATTTTATTTTTTAAAAGAACCTGCATTAAGTATTTTCAAAAAAAAATTGAAATTCAAAAATCTAAATTTAAGTTCAACTTTAAATAAAATATCAGAATTTGATCTTGTGATTTGCTCAAACGGTGAGCATGGATTTGAAAAGCTTATTATGTTTGAGTCACAAAAAAGAAAAATTAAAACCTGGTCCTTATTTGATCATTGGGTAAGGTATGAGGAAAGATTAAACTATAAGAATCGTAATTTAACTCCTGAAAAAATAATCGTTTCTGATAAAAAAGCCCAATCATTAGCAAAAAAAAAATATGGTTTAAGAGTTGAATTGGTAAAAAATTATTATCTTGAATCAATTAGATCAGAGTTTAATTCTTGTAACGTTTCAAAAAATGCAATTTATTTTGCTGAGCCAGAGAACTATAAAGCTAAAGATACAGGAAAAGAATGGGAAAGTTTTCAATTTTCATCATTAATGAATGAGATTTCGTATATAGAGTCTATAGGAATTTTAAAAAAATATAATATTAAAAAACTTATAATTCGTTTACATCCTTCTTTAAAAAAAATAAAAAGTTTTATGAGTAAGAATTTTGTACTGGAAAGCTCTGAAAAACCGATTGAAAAGTCCTTTTCAGAAGTTAACATTTGTATTGGAAAGACTTCATATGCTTTATATATTGCTTCAAAATTGAAACTAAAGACATTCTCAATTTCTAAAAGTTTGTACAACAGAGAACTTTCTATTCCGTCAAATATAATTAAGGAGATCTAATCTATCTCATGATATTTGCAATAATTTCTAATCAAATACAAAAATAAACAATGTATTTGAAGTATGCGTTTTATCTTGTTTTAGTGATAATAGAGATTATAGTATAATTCATTCCAGAGTTGGATGAACTCTTAATGAAAAATATTAATAATGGAAATTACTAGTAAATTTAAAGTTAAAAATAACTTATTTAGAATGAACTTGGATATACTTTCTTACTGTGATGAAAAAAATGATATATTTAGTATCAACAAAATAAACTTTAAAGGTTTAGAAATTATTTCTAATCAAATTTCTCTTTTAAAAAGATTAGGATTCATTAAATAGAATAAAATGGAAAAAAGTATTTTTTTTATACCTTTAGAAAAAAAAGAGACTAGTTATTTTGATATTATAAAAAGAGTAACTGATTTAGTATTATATTGCGAGGAAAATAATTTTGAGTCAGCTTTTTTTGGTGAACATTTAGCAGATCAATATGAAAAATTATCGTCAAGTCTCATGATGATAGCCTCATTAGCAAACATAACAAATAGAATAAAATTAGGGTCTATGACGGCCAACCTAACATTTAGTAACCCAGCACATCAAGCATCTCTTATATCTACTGTTGATAATTTAGTAAAAGGAAGATTGCTATTGGGAGTTGGATGTGGATCTAATCAATGTGATGTAGAAGCTGTAGGAAACTTAGGAAAAGATAATTATAAAATGATGCAAGACTACTTAAATGTAATTTTTGAATTATTTAAGTCCACAGTCCCTCAAAAAATAAAATTTGGTGAGGTAGAAGTAAATACCAAAGAAACAGGTAATAAGAATGAAGGGTTAGGAATTTTTGACGGTTTATATAAATCAAGACAAGATATTGAAATAATGATGCCGGCCTTAGGGTTAAACTCAATGAATGTAAAAAACTGTGCACTTAATGGATGGTCAATCCTGTCAACAAACTTTTGCGATGAGAATGTATTGAAAAATCACATATTAGAATATAAAGAAAATTTCAAAGGTCGAAGCATAAAAGAAAAAATAAGAATTTCTAGATTTATATTTGTTTGTGAGAAAGAGTCTGATATTGAGAAGTATCTTTTTAAAGAAGATTCACCATACCTATTTATGATTAATGTAATCCTTAAAAAACTTAAAAAAATTAAAAAAGATTATATTTTTGGAGAAGATTCTTCTGATCTTAAGAAAATTGCAAGAAATATTATCATTTATGGTACTCCAGATATTGTTTCTGAAAAAATTAAGAGTCTTGAAAAAAATATAGGAGAATTTAAGTCTTTAGTTTATGCGTCAATTCCAAGAAATAATTCACAAATTTATGATAACTCCCTCGAACTATTCTCAAAAAACGTCATCGTTTAATTTTATAAAGTTATTTAATAAAGATGTATCTAAAAAAATAATTGAGGATATACATTCTGGAAATAAAATAAACTTCAATTGCGAATTATTAGCTTCACAAAAAGAAAAGATTCTAAAGTTAAAAAAAAGATATAAAGAAAAAAAAATATTAATAGATGGGAAGCCTAGAAATTGGATTTTCTGGCAGATTATTAAAGATTTGTATATAAATTATGAAATTAAGTTTTTAGAAAAGAAAAGTTCTAACATTTCGAGTAAATCAAAATTTAAAAAAAATATTAGCAGTACAACATTCACAAAAAAGATCGGTTTTAATCCATCTATTGTTGCATTAATAATTTTTGAAAAGGAGATAAAAAAAAAACTTGAAGAATATAATGAAAGTTTTTTTTCTTGTGTAAAATTTTGGCCACCAAATGATAATGAACGTGATAAAATTAAATCCACCTTAAAAAAAAATAACGTTCAATTAATATCCATCCTCTGTCCTGACTATTCATTTAAAAAAATTGGAGAAAACTTTTATTCTTTTACGTTTGAGAAATTAAATGGTGGGATTGGTCTTGGAGGTCAAAAATTATCTGAGTCAGCAAACAAAATATATGATTTTTTAAAAAAGAATAATATTTCTTTTTCACATGAAATTTTTTTTGGCGATTTTGAAGCTTACACAAAAGAGAATTGTATGAGATTAGGGATAGATGAAAATAAATTTTTAGAATGTGTAAGGAAAAGTAAGGAAAAAATGAAGTCTATATTTTCTGCTGATGAATGTAATTTATTTGTTGAAAGATTTTGTTCAAAAAAAGAATGGGTTAAAAAAAAAAAAGAGCATAAATCTTTAATATTAGATAAATTTTCTAAAGATAACAAATTTGAACAACTTTTTTATAAAATTGCAAAAGCTAGAAAGAATTTATATGGGAATTGGTATCCAGAAATGATGGAAAAAAATCACTATCAACTTGTAATTGATCAAGCAGCTGAATATTCACTGATGGGAGAATTTATATCATACAATTATAAAAATCCTTTAATAATTGGAGCAGATCATCCATTAATGAGAATTTTTTATTATTTTAAGGAACCTATATCTGTTATATATCTATCTAAAAACTACTAGATTTTAGTTTGTGAGATGTTGAAAAAATATAAAAAAACATATAATGTTCATTTAAATAATGCATATAAGATTTGATTAATGGTTAGTAATTTTAGGCAAAAATATTCAGAAAATGGTTCGTGCTATATTAAGGAAAGTTCTGTCCCAATTTCTAAAAAAGATTTAAAAACCTTAGAAGAATTATGCCATCAAGTTAAAAAGGAATTCATTACAATAGGAGATGCAGACGAACCTAATCATTTATGGGTTGGTAGATTTATGAGTGACAAAGACAGACCAAGGTTACTAAATAAAAAACTAGCAAACGTTGTAAAGGAGATTGTTGGTAGCGAAAGAATTAAAAATTTTTTAAAAGATATTTTGGATGATAATAGAGACTTATTTTTAAGAAGGATTCAGTATAACAAAATTGATAAAGATTGTTTTATCGGTTATCATCTTGATGTTGATAGTAATCCTGACTATTTATGTGCTTGTGTGATTCAATTTGGTGATGATTATGATGGAGGAATATTTAGAGTTTATAAAAATAAAAATGATTTTATAGATTATAAAACCGAATATAATTCGTTAATGATTAGTAATTGCCATTATCCTCACGAGGTTACAAAAGTATTACATGGAAATAGAAAATCTCTTGTATTCTTTTTTGCACACCATAATAAAATGAATAGAAGAGCAAAATGAATTTTGAAGAAATATGCAAAATTATATTTCTTAAAAATAAATATTTGAAATCTAAAGATTCACAAGTTCATATATTATGTCATTCATTACATTTTTCTTCATCAGTTTTTGAAGGGATAAGAGTTTATAATAAAAAAGCTTTTTTCTTAGAAGATCATATTGAAAGACTATTTAAGTCATGTGAAATAATGGGATTAAACTTAGTTTTAAAAAAAAATCAAGTTATAGATATTTGTCATGAAGTAGTAAAAAAGAATAAGCTTACCAATGGATATATCAGACCGATAGTTTTTAGGGGGGCTCAATCAATGGCTCCTGATACACAGGATTGTGAGGTTTTGTTGAGTGTTGCAGCCTGGAAATGGGATATATTTTACAAAAACTCATCTTTAAAGCTTACTCTTGCTAAATGGAAAAAACCTGGTCCCGACGTTTCACCAGTAGCTGCCAAATCTTCAGGCTCATATCAAATATCAACATTAGCAAAAAATGACGCAATTAAAAATGGATATGATGACGTAGTCATGTTAGACCATAAAAACTATGTTGCTGAATCAAGTTCTTGCAATATTTTTTGGGTAAAAGACAATAGAATTTATACACCAACTACAAGATGCTCGTTAGCAGGAATAACTAGAGAAATAGTTTTAAATATTTTAAAAAAGGAAAATATAAAATTTAAAGTTGGGAATTTTAGATTAAAAAAATTAATCGACGCTGATGAAGTATTTTTAACTGGCACTGCAAGTGAAATTATTAATGTTTGTCAAATAGATAAGAAAAGATTTAAAAAAAGAAAAATAACAAATTTTTTGAAGAAAAAATTTGAATTATTGAAAAAATAATATGAAAAAAAATATTTTAATATTATCAGATCTTTTTAACTTCATGAAAAGAAATAAGAGAGATAAAATAGATTTCTTTGTTGATTATGTTTTAAATTATATAGATAAATTAATAAAAGAAAAAAATACTATTATTATTCCAACCTATAACTTTAATTTTTTTCAGACAAGAGAAACTAATTTACAAATTAATTTAATAACCACAGGTTATTTGAATAAAAGAATTGTTGAGGAATTTAATTTCCACAGAACGCATCGTCCAATTTATAATTATGCTATAATTGGTCCAAATACCAATGAATTATGCGCTTTAAAGCAAACAACTGCATGGGGAAATGATTCTGTAATAGGATTTTTATCAATGAATAAAAATAGTAAAGCCATTGGAATAGGAATCGATCCAAATAATTTTGGTTGGGTTACAATTCATGTTTGTGAAGAATTTGTTCAAGTTCCATATAGATACTTCAAAAATTTTAAAGGATATAATATAGATTTAAAAAAAGAGGTGTGCGAAAAAATGTACGTTAAGAAGTTATCTTATAAAAAAGAAATTAAACAAAGCTTAATATCCAAATATTTAAGAAAAAAAAAAAAAATTAAACAAGAAAAAATTTATGGGGTAGATTTTTCCACCATTTTATTACTTGATTATTTTAAACAAGGTGTAGATATTTTGAATAACAACCCATATGCTCTTTTAGAATGATGTTAATTGATTTAAAAAAAATTAAAGATATTTTAAAAAACATTGATGATTCTATAAATATAGATGAACTAAAAATAGAAAATGATATTTTTGCTGATAATTTTTTAGATTCACTTCAAGCAGTTGAACTATTTATGATATTAGAAGAAAAATTTAATTTTGATATTGATCAATATGAAAAAAAAGAAAAAAATTATAAAGTTAAAAATTTAATAGATTTTATTAATGGAAAAAAAATTTAATTTTAGCGCTTCTGTTTCTGATATAAAAAAGAAAATATTAGGTAATCTCAAGACTCATAAAGTTTTTTTGAGAACAGATAATGATTATACTTATGATTCTTTATATAAATTCCTAAATATTCTTGAAAATAAATTAAAAAAAAAAGAATACGATTCAATAATAGTTATTTGTGATAAATCATTTAAGACTTATTCCTCCCATATTTTTTCTTTTTTATCCTCAAAAGCATGGGTTCCTCTTTCGGATAAAATTTCAAAAAATGATTTAGCTGATATTTTAAAAAGTTTCAACAATCCTCTCATTCTTCATAATAACTTTAAAAAATATAACTTTTTTTTTAAATATACAAACTTAAACTTACTTAATCTAAATTTTGGGGAGAATACAAAAAATAATTACAAAATTAAAATAAATAAAATTGGTCCGAAAGCTATTTTTTTCACATCTGGAAGTTCGGGCAAACCAAAAGGGGTAAAACTTTCTTTACAGAATATTTTAGTTAATATCGCAAACATAGGCGGAGTATTAAAACTTAAAAAAAATGATAACTTTGCCGATTTTCATGAGGTGTCATTTGTAATCTCCATACCTATTTTAATTTTTTGTTTTATAAACGGTAAAACTTTAACTCCAGGAAAGTTAAACGATATTTTAAATTTTGAACTTTTTATAAAAGAAAATAAGGTAAACATCCTTATTACAGTTCCAACCTTATATAAAACCCTTGTAAGAACTATTAAAAAAAAGTGTAACTTGAAATATTTAATTACTTGTGGGGAGCCAATTGATAAGAATTTAATTATAGATATTAAAAAAAAGATTTCTTATGAGAAATTATTTAATTTTTATGGTTCAACTGAAGTGGCACCCTGGATTTTATATTGTGATTTAGAGAAAATTTTGAAAAATGATCTTTTTCAAGATTCATATGCCCCTGCAGGAAAACCACTTAAATATGTTAAGTTAGATTTTAGTGAAGATAAAAATACACTTTTAGTTAATGGCCCACAAGTTTTTGATTCATATCTTGGGAAAAATTTTTTAAAAAATAAAATCCAAAATGGATACTATCTTTATGACACTGGTGATATTTTTAGTAAATCTAAAAACTATTATTTTTGTAAAGGTAGAATTGATCATCAATTTAAACGTTTCGGATATAGATTGAATATTTTAAGTTTAGAGTTTAATTATAAAAAAATACTGAAAACTAAAATTCTATATGTTGTATTTTTAGAAAAAAAATCTAAAGTTTTTTGTATTACCGAAAAAAAAATAGAACAGAAAGCAAAAGAAAAATTATTAAAGAGTTTGCCTAAATATAAACATCCCGATTCTTTTCTTGAGCTAGATAAATTTTCTAGTACTAGTTCTGGAAAAATATCAAGAACTGATCTTAAAGAAATTTGTAAAAAAAATGTATAATTATAATTATTTAAAACTGACCTGTTCTAAAATTGAAAGTATTTGTAATATTCAAGATTTTTTAACTTTTAAAAATTACACTTTAAAAAAACTAAACAATGAAATTTAACCATATGGAAAAAGAGTATTATGTCTAACAAAGATTTTTTTTATAAAAAGGAAGCAGATGCATTTTTTAAAAGACAACAGAAAAATTTAAATGACAATATAAAACTACTTGAATTTATTGTTAAGTGGTTAGAGCCATTCAAGAATGATATTAACAAAATTGTTGAGATTGGTTGTGGGAATGGAGAGAGTTTATCATTTCTTTCAAAAAAACTAGAAGCAAAATCATATGGTGTTGAACCTAGTACAGATGCTGTAAATTTCATAAAAAAAAATAATCCGACAGTTGAAATCATAAAGGGGTTTTCAGATAAACTTGATTTGAAAGATGATTATTTCGATTTTGTTCATTTAGGTTTTTTTTTATATTTAGTTGATAGGAAGTATTATTTTCGTTCACTTAGCGAGGCTGATAGAATTTTAAAATTCGGAGGATTCTTATCTATTATTGATTTTGATACACCCTATAATAAATTAAACATATATAAACATAATAAAAGCGTTAAAGTTTTCAAGCGTGATAATTCCAAAGCATTTGTGTCTACAGGAATGTATACTCTAATAAATAAACAGTCAGTTTCCTCTCAGTCTTTAGGTTTTACAAAAGAAATTGATGAGAGAGTTTCAATTCAGTTGTTATTCAAGGAACCGTCTCCCTAGCTAATAAATAATTATCTTATAATGAAAATAGTTTGTACAATTGAGGCCAGGATGTCGTCTACGAGGTTACCTGGAAAAGTGTTGATGAAGGTAGCCGGATTTACATTTCTGGAACATATTGTAAAGAGATTAAGCACTGTTAAGTTGATTGATGAAATAGTTATTGCGACTAGTATCAACCCAAAAGATGACAAGATTGTTGAACTTGCAAAGTCTCAAAAATATAAATTTTACAGAGGATCAGAAGAAGATGTTATGTCAAGGGTTTTAAATGCATCCAAAATGGTAAGTGGAGATATTATTGTTGAAATTACTGGTGACTGCCCAATGATTGATCCAAATATTGTTGAGCAGATGATAAATATTTTTCTTAAAAATGATGTAGACTACGTAAGTAATGCCAAATGTAGGAGTTATCCCGATGGAATGGATGTTGAAGTTTTTAGTTATCAGGCATTGAAAAAATCATCTTTGATAACCAATCATGCAAAAGACCGTGAACATGTAACATTACATATTCAGAATAATCCAAAATTATTTTCATGCATAAATGTTATAGCTCCCCCCGAACTTTATTGGCCAGATTTGGGTTTGACACTTGATGAACTATCGGATTACAAATTTATTAAAATAATTGTAGATAATTTATATAAAAAAAATATGTATTTTAGTTGTGGTGAAATAATTAGTTTCTTAAAAAAAAACAGAGAACTTCTTAAAATAAATAATAAAGTCAAAAGAAAAGGAGATAAATAATTTAAATGGTCATTTGCATTATTTCCAATTATGCTATTGAAGTAGATATTTTAGGTAGTTTGTCTTTAAAACAAATTTTAATCTTTAGGGAATTTGATTCTTAATGGTAAAACCCTATAGTTGTCTTATAATTGGTTTAGGACGAGTTGGCCTAACCTATGATCTTAGTGAAAACAATAAAGATGTATTTTTATCTCATGCTAAGTCAATATCTTTTCATAAAAATTTTTCTTTAGATGCGGCAGTTGATATAAATAAAGAAAAAAGAAAAATTTTTACCAAAGTCTATAAAGCTAAGGCATTTAAATCTGTAAAAGAAGCAGCAAAATATAAAAATTACACTGTAATAATTATTTCAGTACCAACAGAACTTCACTATAAAATTTTTCAAGATGTTTTAAATTATTGCAAACCAAAACTAATACTTTGTGAAAAACCAATTTCTTTTAAATTAAAAGAATTAGAATTTATAGTAAAAAATTGTAAAAAATTAAAAATTGATTTTTTTGTAAACTATATAAGAAGAGCTGACCCTGCTTGTATAAAAATAAAATCAAAGATACAAAATATGATGACGCTTTCTGTTCCTCTAAAAGGTGTATGCTGGTATAATAAAGGTCTCTTACACTCTGGATTACATTCTTTAGATTTATGCAACTTCTGGCTTGGATCAATAAAAAAAATAACTAGTGTAAATAAAATTCAGAAAATTAATCACTATGATTATTCTGTAGACTTTATTGCAGATTTTGAAGGAGGACAAGTGACTTTTTTATCTTGGAAAAATAATTCATTTTCTATTTTTTCAATTGAAATTTTAACTTCAAATGGAAGGATTAGGTATGATCACGAGGGAAACCTAGCCTATATAAATCCTATTAAAAATAATAAATTTGTTGAAAATTATTTAGAATTAAATCAAAAAAAAATAATTTTTAAAAACAATATGAATCAATGTCAATTAAATTTATTAAATGAAATTTCAAATTTCCTTGAAAATAAAAGTTATAACTTGAGTTCTGGTGAAGCTGATTCTAAGGTATTAAAAAGCTTATCAAGAATTATAGTGAATTAATATAAAATGAAAATTACTAATAATACTTTATCAATATTAGGTGGAAAGAAAGTAATAAAAAAAAAATTTTCTAGGTATAATACAATCGGTGTAGAGGAATATAAAGCTGCTAAAAAAGTATTGAAGTCGGGAATACTGTCGAAATTTCTTGGATCTTGGGGAGAAGGTTTCTATGGGGGAGAGCAAGTACAAAAATTTGAGAGAGCGTGTGAAAAATTCTTTAAAGTTAAACATGCAGTAACAGTTAATTCATGGACCTCTGGACTGATTACTGCAGTGGGATCAATTGGCTTGGAACCAGGTGATGAGGTAATTGTTACCCCATTTACAATGTGTGCGACTGTGACTTCAATTTTGCACTGGAATGCAATACCAGTATTTGCTGATATTGATCCTAAAACTTTCAATATATGTCCCAACTCAATATTAAAAAATATTTCCATCAAAACTAAAGCTATTATGGCTGCAGACATTTTAGGACAGTCATGTGACATTGATTCGATAATGAAGATTGCAAAAAAATACAAACTAAAAGTAATTACGGATTCGGCTCAGGCACCAGGTGTTTTGAATAATAATCGTATCACAGGGACTTTGGCAGATGTAGGTGGTTTTAGTCTAAATTATCATAAGCATATTCATACAGGGGAAGGGGGTATTTTAGTTACGAATAATTTTAAAATATATGAACGTTTACTTTTAATAAGAAATCACGCTGAGGCTGCTGTAGTAGGAAAAAAAGAAAAGGATATATCTAATATGATTGGTTATAATTTTCGAATGGGTGAGATAGAGGCT
>MDSZ01142590.1_pt1 | contig 20193 bp, 10 predicted proteins | sample 811201 | NCBI WGS metagenome assembly MDSZ01 (sample SAMN05326647, study PRJNA326480) | marine metagenome | isolation source: seawater | place: Indian Ocean: North | collected 2010 | reverse complement strand
CTGTAAGCGAAGTTGCGCATAATGGCATAACATCTTCCATCACAACTGGCGGCTCAACAACAATCGATGGTGATTACGGTACACTCACCATCAACGCAGATGGCAGCTATACATATAATGTGACGCAAACTCTAACAGGCGCAGTCACAGAAACCTTCACCTATACTTACACAGATGCAGATGGCGACAGCGCTACAGCTGAGCTTACCCTCAATATTGCTGCACCTGATGATGAGCCGGCTTTAAATAATCCGGGCATCTTAAGCGTTGATGAAACCGACATTGATGGCGCAAACCCAAGCGGTGAAGACAGCGTATCAGGCCAGCTCACTGCAGATTTCGGCAATGATGGCCCGGGCACTTATGCCTTCACAAACGCTGCAGACTTCACATTCTCTGGCGCAGCCAATAACACCCTCACCTCAAATGGTGTACAGGTGGTTGTCAGCATCAATGCACAAGGCTTTATCGGCACAGCCAGTGGCCAGACCATCTTCACATTGAGCCTTAATGAAACAACAGGCGAATATGTCTTCACGCTTTATGGTCCACTTGATCATGCAGACACAACAAATCCTGATGACCTCATCACCCTCACCTTCGGCGTCGAAGCCATCGATAATGATAATGACACTGATAAGAGCTACATCACAATTAATGTCGCCGATGATGGCCCATCCATTGCCACACCTGCAACGCAAGAAATTGATGAAACAGCTATCAGCAATACAACACCAGCAAGCGTAACGGGTAACTTAACCTATGATTACGGTGAAGACGGCGCAGGCCAAATTTCAAGCAATGGAGCATCAAGCTTCAACGGACCTGGGGCTCTCAGCTCAAATGGCGAAGCAGTTACGATCACACAAACAAGCAATGGCTATGAAGGTAAAACTGCAAACGGTGAAACGGTCTTCACCTTGAGCCTAAACAGCGCAACAGGTGAATATACCTTTACGCAATATGCAGGCCTAGATCACACAGCCGGCAGCTCATCTATTCTCTTAAATTTCGGCGTCGACATAACAGATGCAGATGGTGATTCAAGCAGCACAAATATCGAGATTATAGTCATCGATAGCGCACCATCACTTCCAAGTAACCCGCCTATTGGACAAGGCCGCAAAACAGTTGATGAATCAAACTTACCGAATGTGACAGCAGACGGCCAGCTTGATATAGACTTTGGCGCAGATAACAACGGCACATTAAATACAAACGGCCAAACAAACAGCACAATAGCGCTTACATCTGGCGGTGAAGCCATTACAATCATCGAGACTGCAAATGGTTATATTGGTGAAACAGCGAACGAAACGATCTTCACATTAGAACTTAACAAGCTAACTGGTGAATATAGTTTCACATTACTCGGCACATTAGATCACCCAGATGAAAATAATCCAAACGATGCCATCACAATCAATTTCGGCATAGAGCTGGAAGACGCAGATGGCGATAGAGATAATGGCTTTATCAGCATCACAGTCCTTGATGACGCACCGGAAGCAGTAAATGATTCAGCCACTACGCTCGCAGATTCTGAGAGCATTTCAGGTAATGTTCTCACGAACGATGATAGCGGCGAAGACACACCAGCTACAGTGTCAGAAATTGAATTCAAGGGATCAAGTGCGGTTGTCTTGCCTGGTGTACCAGTTACAATTGATGGCGATTACGGCACACTCACCATCCATGCAGATGGCAGCTACACATATGAAGTCAATGACGGCTTAACGACTAACTTAAGTGACAGCTTCACATACACGCTAACAGATTATGACGGCGACAGCGACCAAGCTATCCTAGAGATTTCGTTACAAGCTATCCCAGAGGGCAACCTAATTGTTGGCGAAAATACTGATGATAACACAGGCAGCACAACACCATGGGAAATCGGTGGCGGTAGTGGCGAAATCAATGGATCTGCTGGTAAGGATATCCTCGTCGGTGATACTGGTGGATCAAGAATCGAAGACAACTCGCAAGATTACAACATTGTCTTAATCCTAGACACTTCTGGCTCTATGGGCAGCAATACAAATGACACGTCTCAACTGTCTATTATGGTAGAGGCTGTTAAAAATCTACTTGCACAATTTGATGCTTATAATAATGGTCAAATTGTTGTGCACCTTGTTGAGTTCAGCACAACAACAAAAACAGAAATGACCATCGACTTCTCTGATCCAAATGCCTTCGCAAATGCAGTTGCATATCTGGATTCACTCAACGGTACAGGCACTACAAATTACGAATCACCTCTACAGGCGGCCATAGACTGGCTAGCCAATAGCGGAGAAACAATTGATGGCGCTGAAACCACAACATATTTCATCTCTGATGGTGAGCCTAACCGCTATGACAATGAAGGCGCACTGGCAGCTGGAACACCAGAAACAATTCTAGGTGAAATCACTGGCTCTGACGGGACAGATGAAGTCACTGATTTACAAAGTTACGGCGAAGTCATCGGCATCGGCATTAATATCGCAGATGAAGAGCTGGCGAACCTACAAGTAATCGCTACAAATGATGCCATTAGCATTGATGATGCAAGCGACCTTAATGCAACCTTACAAGCTTCAAACCCACTAAACCGCCTTTCAAGCCTAGGTGATGACACCATAAATGGCGACGATAGAGCAGATCTTATCTTTGGTGATACCCTCAATACGGATGCACTGGCAGATGCTGAAGGGCTTGGTACAATTGACGGTAAAGGCTGGGAAGTTTTCAATAAGCTTGAAAATGGTGAAGGTCTCACATCCAATTGGACACGCGCAAATACACTTGAATATATCCGCACACATGCAGAAGAGCTAGCTGAAGAAAGTGTTGATGATGAAGGTTACGGACGTTCTGGCGGTAATGATACAATCAATGGCGGCGCAGGTGATGACATTATCTTTGGCCAAGAAGGTGATGATCGCATTACTGGCGGCGCAGGTGATGACACCTTATATGGTGGCTCCGGTGATGACGTATTTGTCTTTGAAAATATCGGTGATGGTGTTGATACAATTAAAGACTTTAACGCCGCCGAAGACGTACTCGACATTTCTGCTCTTCTTGAAGGATACGATTCACTGCAAGACAGCATTAATGACTTCGTCTTCACAACAGAAGTCGATGGCAACACAATCGTTTCTGTAAACGCAGATGGACAAAATGGAGCAGCCTCTGCATTCCAAATCGCTGTATTAGAGGGCGTGACCGGTCTTAGCATTGAGCAAATCACAAATAATGGTGATACTACAATTTAATAAGACCACATAAATCGTTAAATAAATCATTAGTAAAAGGTGTGAACCGCACCTTTTATTATACGCTCCCCCAATACACTTAAAGATTAAGCACACAAGATTATAATTCTTGATCAAAGCCCTTGCTTAAGCCTTTCAAAAAAGGCATTAATCGATTATTATCACCAATAAATTAAATACATTAAACAACAAATAATTGAGTAAGTATCGTAGATACGCCATAAATTAATTGTAAATTATACTGAGCCAAAGGATTAAAAATCGTGACCGCACATCGTAAATTTAAAAAAATTCTACTTACCGCATCTTCAATTGCGCTGATTTCCCTTTGCTCAGCAACAGTGATGGCTCAAGATGAAGCACTCCACAATTCACTCAGCATTACCCTGCAAGATGCAGTCCGTACTGGCGTTTCAACAAACCCGGAATATGGCGTCGTTGCTTCAAATCGTCGCGCGACAGACGAAGAGCTAAAGCAAGGTATCGCACTCTACAGACCATCTCTTGATGTTCGCGCTGACACAGGATTTGAACATAGCGATGATCCAGGCACACGCGCTGGTACTGGCGATGATACTGAAGAGCTATGGCGTTACGAGACATCTGTGACATTAACACAAATGCTTTTTGATGGTTTTGACACAAAATATGAAGTTGATCGTCAAAAGGCGCGTATCAAATCAGCTGCACACCGTGTACGTGAGACTGCAGAACTTGTTGGCCTTTCAATTGTTGAAAGCTACCTTGAGGTAATGCGCCAACGCCAACTCCTTGTCATTGCAGGTCAAAACGTTGAATCACACCTCGCAATTCTTGACCAAATCCAAGATGGCGTTGATGCAGGCCGCTCAACACAAGCAGATCTAGAGCAAGCAAGAGCGCGTCTAGCGGCTGCTAAAGCCACACAATCAAGCACACGCCAATCTCTTCGTGAAGCGGAAGCACAATATATCATGGAAGTAGGCTCAAAGCCTGGACAGCTCACAATGCCGGTTATTCCATATGATATTCTCGCTGCAGATGTAGAAGAGGAAATCGAAAAAACACTGAGCTACAGCCCAACTCTTGATATCTACACAGCAGATATCGAAGTGGCTTACGCTGAAGCACGTAAAACACGTTCTTCATACTACCCACAAATTGACCTTCAATTCACAGGCCGTACAGGTCATGACTTAGAAGGTGTACATGGCCGTGACACAAGCGCATCAGCGCTTATGGTTATGAACTGGAACCTTTATCGCGGCGGCGCAGACATGGCGCGCTCACGCGAAATGATCCACCGTCACCAGCAAGCAAAAGAATCTCGCGCAGAAGCAGAACGTTCAGTAGAAAATGATGTACGCCAAACATGGGCCTCTATGGTTTCAGCTGGCGAACGCGCTCGTGAATTCGCCGCACAAGCAGACGCAAACACAGAAGTTGTAAAAGCATATAAAGATCAGTTTAATCTCGATCGTCGTACATTGCTTGATGTTTTGGATGCGCAAAATGAGCTTTTCGTTTCTCGCTCAAACACCATCAACTCTGAATTTTTAGAAGTTTTTGCTGTTTATCGTCTCTTAGCTCTAAAAGGAGCCTTGCTCCCATCCCTAGAAGTCGAGTATCCTAGAGAGAGCAACGTCGCATCAGACATCATGTGGTCAGAGAGTCAAACAATGGAAGCACGCTAATAAAACGGCCACTTCCATTAGGAAGAAAAGGTCGATAGCCAGTGAGCAATAACCCAAAAGATTCAAATAACGAAGCCGATAAATTGAGCGCTAAGAAAAACTTCTCTGGCGCTCAAACTGAATCTCAGCCCGAACAAAGCCTAGAACAAACAGCAGAGCCAAAGAAAATAGAAGCTGGCGATGGCTGGCCGCTACAAGCAGACCGCATGGCTATTCGCATGCCTTTAGTCGAATGCCTCACAATTCTCGCAGGCTTTTACGGCAGACGTACAAGCACAGACGCCTTGACCGCCGGCCTCCCAATCCCGCCGACAGGCATCACACCGTCCCTTTTCATACGCGCCGCATCTCGCGCCAATTTAACCGCGCACCTTGTTGATCGGAATGTAGAATCCCTCTCCATAGCGCCAAACCTTCCCTGCATAATCGCGCTCAAAGAAGGCCAAGCCTGTATCCTATGGGACATCAAAACCAAAAAGAACAAAACAGCCTATATCGTACAATTCGCCGAAACCCGTGACGAAAAACAAGCGATTTCCTCTAAAGAATTTGAAAAAATCTATGATGGCTACGCTTTTTTCGTTAGACCCGTCGCACGCATTGACGAACGCGCAGGCCCTGCTGAAATTGATACTGGCCGCGATTGGTTCTGGTCAACATTTTGGAAAAACAAAACCCTTTATGGCGAAGTTGCTATCGCTGCCATTATTATCAATCTCTTCGGCATAGCCGGCTCACTTTTCATTATGAATGTTTATGACCGCGTTGTGCCTAATGGCGAAGCCGCTCTGGATACGCTTTGGGTATTGGCATTCGGCATTCTCATCGTCTATATCTTCGAGTTCTTCCTCAGAAACCTTCGCGCCCATTTCCTAGATCACGCAGGACGTAAAGCGGACGTCATTATCTCAGCCCAGCTCTTTGAACAAATCATGGGCATGACAATGACCGCGCGCCCACCAAGTGCAGGCGTTTTAGCCTCCAACATGCGTGAATTTGAAACCTTACGTGATTTCTTCACCTCCGCAACTATGGTCGCCCTTATTGATTTACCCTTTGTGTTGCTCTTTATCGCCATTATCGCTGTACTAGGCGGCCCAGTCGCATTCGTCCCTCTTGCTGCGATACCCTTGATTGTCGGTATGGGCTTATTTCTACAAAAGCCTTTGCAAAAAATCATCAAACAATCCCTGAATGAGAGCGCACTCAAAAACGCCTTACTTTTTGAAACCATCATCGGCCTAGAAACCATCAAAGTCCAAGCCGCTGAAGGCCACTCACAACGTAACTGGGAAGAGCTCACCGACAAAGCATCAAAAACATCCGTTAAATCCAGAACAATCGCAGCTTTTGCGCAAAATTGGGCGCTTCTTATTCAACAAATTGTTAGCGCCGTTATCGTAATTGTCGGCGTACACCTAATCATTGCTGGCGAACTTTCCATGGGCGGCCTCGTCGCTTGTGTAATCCTATCTGGCCGCGCTATGGGGCCTTTAGCACAAGTCGCGGGCCTAATGACACGCCTAAGCCAATCAAAAGAATCACTCAATCAATTAGATGATCTGATGAAAAAAGATGTTGAAAGACCAGCAGGTAAACATTTCATCACCCAGCCTCATATCCAAGGCCGCGTTGAATTTAGAGATGTCACTTTCAACTATCCGGGCCAAGAAACACCAGCTGTTAAAAACTTAAGCTTTACCATCAACCCTGGTGAGAAAGTTGGCATCATCGGCGCCGTCGGTTCTGGTAAAACCACCCTAGAAAGGTTGCTACTCAATCTTTATCAACCAACATCTGGCTCCGTGCAAATTGATGGCTCAGATGTCAGACAAATCGATCCAGGTGATCTAAGACGTAATGTCGGCGCTGTCCAACAAAGCCCTCAGCTCTTCTTCGGCTCTGTCCGCAGCAACATCACTATGGGCCATGAAACCGCGCCAGACCACGCCGTCATGAAAGCAGCAGAGCTCTCAGGCGTATTAGAATTTTTACGCGATTCCTCTGCCGGCCTTGATACACAAGTCGGCGAACGTGGCGAAAGCTTATCTGGCGGACAGCGCCAAGCCGTGGCAATTGCACGTGCACTACTTTATGATCCACCAGTCCTCATCCTTGATGAACCAACAGCGTCAATGGATCCAGCCAGCGAAAATCGCCTTAAAAAGCGCCTTGATGCTGTATGTGCAAACAAAACCACCATCCTCATCACACATAAAGGTCCAATGCTCAGCATCGTTGATAAGCTCATCCTTATTGATCGTGGCCGCATCGTTGCCTTTGGTCCAAAAGATGAAGTGATCCGTAATCTACAAGCGCGCCAATATGGCAGCACCGCAGAAAATACCGAGGTATAAGCCTATGAGCAATGAGAATGAAAAAAATACTCTTGGCAAAATAGAGCCTGAAAAAATCACAAAAGAAGAGCTCTTAAAACGCCAGAAAAAAGCAAAAAAAGCTGAGCAGAAAAATAAAACTATCAATGATGAGCCCGAATGGAATGAACTCAGAAAAGGCTGGGCGAAAGAACAGGCTCAGCGCTTAGAAGCGCACGCCCTAAGAGTGTTTGATACAGATGACGACCTCCCTTTATCAAAACATCTTTTGCTCATGGCAATCTGCGCCTTTATTCTCATCTTTATTGTCTGGGCGAATTTAGCATCGCTCGATGAAGTGACACGCGGCGAAGGTAAAGTCATCCCATCTACAGAAGTACAAGCTATTCAAAGCCTTGATGCGGGAACTGTCGAAGAAATCGTAGTGCGAGAAGGCGATATTGTCGAAGCTGGCCAAGTCCTCATGCGCCTAAACGCCATCGAAGCCGAATCAGATCTTGGCGCTAACAAAGCGCGATATCTGGGCTTATTAGCCTCCATCACCCGCCTTCAAGCCGAAGTAGAAGGTGTAGGCACTATTAATTTTCCTGAAGAAGTCATGAAAGGCTCACCATCAAGCGTAACAGAGGAGCTAAATGCTTTTCGCGCTAATCGACAGTCATTACAAGGACAGCTCAATGTTTTAGAACAACAGCTTAACCAAAGAAACCAAGAACTTAGAGAACTCAACACACGGATTGGCGATACACGCCGAACAATTGCCCTTCAGCGTGATGAAGCGGATATCGTACGCCCTCTCGTAGAGCGCGGCTCTGCCTCAAAAATGGAGCTGATGCAGCTTGATCGCGCCATTCAAGAAAAGCGTACAGAGCTTAATGGCTATACATCATCCCTGCCGCGTATTCAGGCCTCTATTGAAGAAGCACAAGCGCGTATAGAAGAAGTTAAAAACACGGCAAAAGCTCAAGCCCAAGCTGAGCTTTCAACAAAGCTCTTAGAGATGAACGAAATCAAAGAACGTCTATCCGCCTTAGAGCAAAGAAAAGGACGTACAGAGATCAAATCCCCTGTAAATGGAACTATTCAAGAAATCAGTGTTAATACGATTGGCGGTGTTGTTAGCCCAGCCGAAGACCTTATCAAGATCGTACCAAAAGACGACCAACTTATTGTCGAAGCAAAAGTGCGCCCTTCTGATCGTGCTTTTATTTTCCCTGGTCAACCGGCAATGATCAAAATCAGTGCCTATGATTTCTCAATCTATGGCGGCTTGGAAGGCGAGCTTATAGACATTTCTGCCGATACTGTTGAAGATGAAGAAGGCAACAGCTTTTACCGCGTACGTCTTCGCACATACGAAACAGAACTTAAGCGCAAAGGCGAGGTGCTTCCCATTACAACAGGTATGGTTGCCACAGCCGATATTTTGACTGGTGAGAAAACTGTCATGCAATATTTACTCAAACCATTTATCAAAACGCTTGATAATGCAATGAATGAGCGCTAATTTCGCTTATTATGACACAAGCATTGCAGAGTAAAATGAGCGAACAGATAACAATCACACTTCCTGACGGCGCAACACGTGAATATGCGAGCGGCGTAACGGGCCTAGAAATCGCAGAAAGCATTGCCAAAAGCCTTGCTAAAGCCTCTATAGCTGTCACTGTAAATGGTGAACAGCGTGATCTGTGCGACCCCATCACTCAAGATGCTCAATTCTCCATCATCAAGCTCGATAGCGATGAAGGCCTTGAGATCATGCGCCACACCGTCACTGCGCAGCTTCTCGCTCGCGCCGTGAAGAACCTTTATCCTGAAGCCAAGCTCGCCATCGGCCCGACAATTGAAAACGGCTTCTACTATGACGTAGAGACCCCGAAACCGCTTTCAGAAGAAGATTTAGCAAAAATCGAAAAGGAAATGCGTAAGCTCAAAGAGACAAACGCACCGATCCATAAGAGCTTAAACAGCAAAGCTGACACATTGGCCGCTTTCGAAAAACGCGGCGAGCCATATAAAATGGACATCGTTGAGCGCGCAGACCAAGAAGACGGCTTTCAGCTCTACCAACAAGGCGATAGCGAATTTATCGATTTATGCCACGGCCCGCACCTACCATCCTTAAAGCATGTCGGTGTCTTTAAACTCATGAAAGTGGCCGGCGCTTACTGGCGCGGTGACTCAAACAATCAAATGCTCACCCGCATCTACGGCACAGCATGGCGCAATGATAAAGAACTTAAAGACTATCTACACATGCTCGAAGAAGCAGAAAAGCGCGATCACCGTAAGCTAGGTACAGAAATGGGGCTTTTCCATTTCCAACCCGAAGCGCAAGGCTCAGTCTTTTGGCATGAAAAAGGCTACCTCATCTGGCAACAGCTTGAGCAATATATGCGCCGCCGCCTAACCGCAGCGCATTACCAAGAGGTGAAAACTCCTCAGCTCATGCATTCTAAATTCTGGGAACAATCCGGCCACTGGCAAAAATACCGCGAAGATATGTTTGTCGTGCCTGATGTTGTGCCAAACACAGAAGAAGACGGCCCGATCTTTAAAGAAGAGCCAAAAGAGTTCCTCGCGCTCAAACCTATGAACTGCCCCGCGCACGTACAGATCTTCAAGCAAGGCATCAAGTCTTACAAAGATCTACCCATCCGCATGGCAGAATTTGGCTGCTGTCACCGCAACGAAGCCCACGGCGCTTTGCACGGCCTCATGCGCGTACGCCAATTCACCCAAGATGATGCGCATATTTTCTGCCGCGAAGACCAAATCCTCGAAGAAAGCATCGAGTTCTGTAAGCTCGCTCTTGATATCTATAAAGACCTTGGCTTTGACGACTACACTGTCACACTTGAAACCCGCCCAGAGCAGCGCATTGGCTCGGACGAACTATGGGACAAAGCTGAGCAAGGCCTTATGGACGCCATGGATGCGATAGGCCTTGAATATACTATTAATGAAGGTGACGGCGCATTTTACGGCCCTAAGCTTGGCTTTATCATCCGTGATGCAATCGGCCGCGAATGGGGCTGCGCAACCCTGCAACTTGATTTCAACCTGCCAGAGCGCTTAGACGCGACCTTTATCGGCTCAGACGGCGAGCGCCATCGCCCCGTCATGCTTCACCGCGCAATCCTCGGCTCAATTGAACGCTTCATCGGTATCTTGATTGAAAACTACGCAGGCAAACTCCCGCTATGGCTAGCCCCTGTCCAATGCGTAGTGGCCACCATCACAGGCTCAGCCGATGAATACGCGAAAGAAGTACATCAAAAACTTCTCGATGCAGGCATCCGCGCAGAGCTGGACATCCGTAATGAAAAAATCAATTACAAAGTCCGTGAGCATTCAGCTGTAAATAAAACGCCAGTACTCTACGCCATCGGCGCAAGAGAAGCAGAAGAGCGCACAGTCGCTATTCGCCGCCTAGGCTCGCAAGCACAAAATGTTGAGGCCCTTGATAAAGCTATCGAATCCCTCGCACAAGAATGCAAAGCACCTTATTAAGATATGCGTATGCTCTCTTATTCTAAATCTAAGGCCTTGCTGATTACACTTGTATGGATAAGCTTGTTTCTTGGCATATCTTATGTGATCGGCCTTGTCACACGCGCCAATATGGATTGGTATGCAACGCTTCAAAAATCATCACTAACGCCGCCCGATATAGCCTTCCCTATCGTATGGAGCATTCTTTACATTCTCCTTGCGATCTCTGGGGCGATACTATGCCTGAAACCATCGACAACCAAGCGCCGAAATGCGCTTATCATATTCACGATCTATATGCTCATAAATTGGGCTTGGAGCTTTATATTCTTTGATAATCAAATGATTGAGCTTGGATTTTATTGGATTATCACCTCACAAATCCCACTCGCCGCCTACATCTATATGAGCTACAAAACATCAAAAATAAGCAGCCTTTTAAGCGTGCCAACATTTATTTGGGCTAGTTTTGCGGCCTACTTGAATTATATAATCATGATAATGAACTAACCCACACTCACAAAGCCTTGCAAAGGTTAAAAAACCACCTTATTAATAGCTTCTATACTATTTTAAAGGTATGATAACCTAGCTTTATAACAACTATGGAGGAAAGCCATCGCTAGACCAGTAAGACCAACACAGCCCCGCCGTAACGAGGATGGGACACGTATTAACGAAGATATACGCGCAGACGAAGTAAGAGTTATCGACTCTGAAGGTGAAATGCTCGGCGTGATGTCTGTTCCTGATGCGCTAAAACGCGCTGAAGAAGAAGGGCTGGATCTAGTAGAAGTTTCTCCTAATGCAACACCACCTGTTTGTAAAATTCTAGATTACGGTAAGTATAAATACGAGCAGCAAAAAAAAGCTGCTGAAGCCCGTAAAAACCAAAAAACAGTAGATGTTAAAGAAGTGAAAATCCGCCCGGGTATTGAAGAGCATGACTATCAAGTAAAGCTTAAAAATGCGCGTAAATTCTTGGAAAAAGGTGACAAGGTAAAAGTTACCATGCGTTTCCGTGGCCGTGAAATGGCTCACCAAGATATTGGTATGGATCTACTTAAACGTATGATCGAAGAAGTCTCTGACGTTGGTAAAGTTGATCTTCAGCCTAAGCTTGAAGGCCGCCAAATGATCATGGTGCTCTCTGCAGAAACTGCGAAATAAGCTTTTTTATTCTTCTTACAAATAACACTGCAAGCTTGAAAATATAGGCATAATATCCTATAATTAAGTTTGCAGCGCTATAGCTATGTCTCAATTTCAAAGCTAGCCCCCCACCCCCCTAGGGTTTTTACGACGAACAATATCACGAATCTGGATATGGATATAAAAACAATGGCTTAAGCGGAAAATACAATTTAAATACAGCCCCCCCCCCTACATACAAGTATCCCCGCAAAAAGCGGGGACGTAAAAAAATAAAAGCTGAATTGCCGATAATTATAAAGCGCCTGAAACCCACTCTGTAAGCTGGCCTTTAGGCATACCGCCAACGCGTGTTTCCTCTAGCTCACCGCCTTTGAACACCATCAAAGTCGGAATGCCGCGTACACCAAATTCGGCAGGAATATTAGGAGATTCATCAATATTGATCTTAACAACCTTAACCTTACCTGAAAATTCAGACGCAATTTCATCAATTAAAGGAGAGAGCTGTTTACATGGTCCGCACCATGGCGCCCAAAAATCAACGAGCACAGGAATGTCTGCACTTAAGACTTCTTCTTTAAAATTACCATCATTAACTTCAATGCTCGACATAATACATCCCTTCTTAAAACTTAAAGACTATTCCTTTAATATGGCTTATTAATCATTAAGATCAAGTATATAGAGAATAAAGAAAATTAAATTTTCATCAAAAACGGTCCATCCGTCCATAGTAACGCACCAGAAATAGCTTTATCAGGATAGATTTGCCTTAAGATTTCAGCATAAATGCTCATTTGCTTTTTATAAATCTCTGGCACATTTTCAACATCGTGGGGCGGCGGTCTATTGGTTTTATAGTCGATAAATAGAACCTTATCCTCTTGAACTAATAAGCGATCTATCTGACCATTAACAAAGCCCTGCCCTTGAACCAAACCGTTAATTGGCACCTCTGAACGAGAGCCGGGGCCAAAAATATCCTTAAAGGCCTCATCATTTAAAACACGTAAGCTATTATTTAAAATCTCTTCACATTGCCTCTCGCTAAAACCATCCGCATAGCGCTTAAGATATGCCCCCCCCGCTTCATTCCATCTCTGCCTTGGAATATCGGGTAATACCTGCAACAATTTATGAATGAGATTGCCGCGCGCAAAGCGACGTTCATCAGTGCCTGAGATCGGCGAAGAAGCAACTTCTGCCATTTGTGAAGGACGTATAATATCGATGAGTGGCTCATTGAGCTCTTCAACGCTCTCATAAGCCCATTGGGGAACAGCACGCACCTTCGCAGGCCTTTGCAATTCTTTCTGTGTATTGCCTTTAACTTTGGCAAGCTGCTTATGCTGCACAATTAAATGACCATCGCCTAAATCTTGCACTTCAGGATGCGCTAGCATGCCTTTTTGCACGAGCTCATACCAACAATTTTCAGGAACATCTCTATCTTTGGGCTTTTTCTTCGGTGCAGCGCCCATAACATAAAGACGATCCTCCGCACGCGTCATCGCAACATAAAGAAGGCGGCGTTTCTCTTCTTCTAAAACATCATCGATTTTAACCTTATGATCTTTATAAAATTCAGTTTCAACATCCTTATTCGCTGCCCATAAAGGGATACTGACACCGGTTTTATCTGGCCAAAGCAACTTTTGATTTGCCTTAACCCCACTAGAGCCACGCGGCTTCTGCGTAGTATCTGGCAAGATCACGATTGGCGCCTGCAAACCCTTAGAGCCATGCACAGTCATGATACGCACAAAACCGCCGCCCTCTTCTTGCTCACGCTTAATTTCAGAAGCGCCCCGCTCTTGTTCAAAAACAAATTGCTGCAGTGAAGCCACATCATTCATACCAAAGCTAAGAGCTGCACTCATAAATTCATCAAGCGCATCTTTAACATCACTCCCCAGCCTTGTTAGGAGTGCTCTTAAACCGCTCACATCATCAGCAGGGCACTGCGAGTGCAGCATATATGCAAAAAACTCATACGGCTTCTCATTACGGCCGACTTTTATCATCTCTTTCATATAAGAAATATGGGCTTGCGGTAGAGCTTTACGCGCAACGTCCCATAAACTTCCCTCACGCCCATAAGCCACATGAAAAAGCTCATCTTCATTAAGGCCAATGAACGGGGACTTTAGAAAACACGCTAAATTCAGATCATCTTCAGGCAAAAGAGCAAAACGCGCTGCAGCCATTAAATCTTCAACAGCCAGTTCATCACCTAAAACTATTCTATCGACCCCGCCAACCGGAACCCCTTGCTTCTTAAGGGCTTTAGAAATTTGATTGATCAACTCACCGCGCCGACCGAGCAAGATCATAATATCGCCAGCCTCTACCGGCCTATCTTTAGAAAGCAATATATCCTGATTATCGAGCCACCCCTTTACTTTTTGCGCAAGGGCATCCGCCATCTTTTGCTGCGCTGTCTGCAAGTTTAGAGCTTCATCTGGCACATCCCACAGCCCAAGTTTCTCATCACTCTCATCAAAATGATATAACGGTAAAAGCTCAACCAAGCCTGCATGCCCCCGCCTAAAAGCAGTATGAGCGACTTTATCTTCACCCAAACCAACTCTCGCCACTACATCTGCAAAAACACTATCAACAACACTTAAAACACTATGTGTTGATCTAAAGGACGTGTTCATAGCAACGGGAGACCATTTTTTCTGCGCCTCTTCCACTCTCGCTTTAAAAAATGCCTTCATCTCATTAAAAGCAACAGGTGAAGCACGCTGAAAAGAGTAGATAGATTGCTTCTCATCTCCAACAACGAATAGACTACGATCTTGCTCTTGTGCACTTTGCCCCGTAAAGAACTCACCGCACAAAGCACTAATCACATCCCATTGAATAGGATTGGTATCTTGAGCCTCATCCACCAGCACATGATCGATACCTTGATCTAATTTATATTGTACCCACGAGCTATCTGCACAAGAAAACCCTTCTCTTTGACCTTTAAGAAGGGCCGCAGTTTTTTGTATCAAATCATCATAATCGAGATAGCCGCCTATCTCTTTTAGAGACTGATACTGAAATAATATCTTTTCGCACAATAAGCACAAATCTCGTGTCAAAGAACAAAGTCTATGCGCGGCGATTTTTTCTAATATAGCGACAATACGCTCAGCCTCTAAGCGCATAATATCTACAGCATCAGGGAAAGATTTAGCAACATTTGAAGTGACTAAACGTTTACGAATTTCACCAGATGTTAGAAACACATTTTGATAAGCTGTCTCAAAGAGCTGCACGCGCTCTTCAATGGTTACCGCGCTCAAAAAAGCCTCTAACGGCGCAGCATCTTTAACCTCATTCGCAGTACCAAGATCCAACTTTGCTAAATATATTTTTTTGAGCTCATCCCTTGCAAAAGCGCCTTCCATACATGCTTTGTTCAATATATCATCAGAGCTCTCATCGGCTGAAATATCATGATAACGGCAAAGCTCTTGATAAATCCCATTAACGCCGCCAATACGATCCAAGACTTTAAAAAACTACTCACGTTCCGAGATAAAACCCTCTAAAAGTGACGAAAATTGCTCATCATTCACAAAAGAAGCAACATTATGAATAGCAGAGCGAATATCATCATCTTCTACACCACCGCTCATAACAGCTCTACGCGCTTGCTCAATAAGATTTGCTGCATCTTGTTCTTCGATCAATCTAAATTGAGGACTAACACCAGCTTCAAGCGGAAAGCGCCCTAAAACGGACTGACAAAAAGAATGAATGGTCATAATTTTCAAACCACCTGGCACATCCACGACATCCGCAAAAAGCTCACGAGCAGCCTTAATCTCATGCTCTTTTGCTGTACGGCCATAAAGAGCCTTCAAACGTTCATGAAGCTTCAAATCATCCATCACAGCCCAAGACCCAAGCTCAGATGCAATACGAATTGACATCTCACTGGCTCCTGCCTTCGTGAAAGTCAGACACAATATTTTATGCGCAGGGCTCGCCGCCGCACCATTTTCACGAGGTAAAAGCAATCGCAATACGCGATCTGTCAAAACCTTTGTCTTACCAGTACCAGCAGACGCTCCAACCCAAACATTATTTTCAGGCGTACTCGCATCGAATTGACGCGCTGTAGCATCTTGAGAGAGGAGATCAACATCACCAGATTGTGCAGCAATATTTTCAACCATCAGGCAGCCTCTCCATCAGTATAATCCTGATCATCCAGCGCACCCCACTCCTTCACGCGCGATAAATGCTTATAATCATTATAACGCATAGTTAGGTCAGGGCGAGGCATGCATAAATACGGCGTTTCCTCTTTATCAAAATGCTCAATTAAAGCACATAAATTATCTTCAACACGCTCTAGCAGCTCATCAACTTTTTTCTCTTCTGCAATAATTTTAGAATTCTTACCGCCCATGATCCAATAGCCTAAATAAGAAGTTTCATAGGGCTTAACACCATCAAACCCACCATGTTTTAATATAAGCGCCTCAAGCGGCAATTGCGGAAGATCACCCATTTTAAGCGCCTTAGCCGTTAACTCACCTTGGCCTGTTTTATAATCAATAATAGCCGCTTGCCCATCACGCAGAATATCAATACGGTCAACACGCCCATGCACAATAAAATCGCCTTGTTCGCCATAAATCTTAAACTGCCCATGCTTTTCGATTGCTAAAACAGAGCTTGCAGCTCTCCAGCTTTTTTCCTTAGCAACATACCAGCTCGCAATATTGTCAAATCGTGGCCACCAAAAACCCCATAAAACAGGGTTATCGTCATAATCTTGCAATACATTATGCGCTATTTTATTAAGCTCACCATTGCAATTATCAGGCATTTTATCAGGGTAAGCCGTAACGAAATTCTCGAAAATTGAGTGCAGCACTTCACCTTTTAAAGAGGCATCAACGTCACGCTCAATCGCCTTTAAAGGCTTTAGCTTTAAAATATAATAAGCATAGATTGAGTAAGGATCTTTGAGCCATGTTTCAACTTTAGTGACTGATACTTTTCGAGGACGTGCAGAAACAGGCGGACGTGGTTCTGGGGCTGAAATCGGAGTATATTGCTCGGCATGATCCAGCTTCTCCGCCCATATATTAATCTCCTCATCATATAAACTCTCAAGCCCAGTCTTGCCACATGCTTTCAACACAGCATCTAAACGCTGCAGCCATCGAGAAGGCACAGAAGGCGCTCTACCGCTTTTCATTGAGCGTGTTAAAGCAACATTTATATTGCAAAAACCTTGCACAAAATCATGCGCAGAAAACCCGATAGCTTGCTCTAAAGCTGGCAAACCATAAGCTTTCCTCATAGGTCTAGACATCCATGGATCAATCGCCACTTCGGCCGGCCATGACCCTTCATTTAATCCGCTTAAAATAACCAAATCAGCATCGAGCATTCGCGCTTCAAGTTGGCCTAATATTTGTAATCTTGGATGCACACCATATGTCCTGCGCAAACTTACGCCATTCATAAAATGTGCTAATGTCCCTGAATAATCTCTAGCTTTCAAACTTTGAGCATTATGCGCATGCTGCATGAGTGTAGAGAAAAAATCAGAAGCCTGCTGTCCTTGGTCACCACTCCATAAACGCTCTTCACCTTTAACATCAGGTAAATCCGCCAAAGCCTCACAAACAGAAATATGTGTCCTCAACAACCCTTCTAAAGAACTATCTTCATTATTTTCATACAGTTCAATGAGCGGTTTTATCAAATCATAGACAAGATTTAACAATTCAAGCGCTATAACTCTTTCATCATCATGAATATCTTGATTTTTTTCAACCAAGCGAACAATACCATCATATCCAGGCGTAGATTTCGCGCCGCGCAAAGCTTTATTAACGCATGAGACCTTATGGTTATATTCTGCATAACTATATCCGCACCCCATATAGCTATGCTGCAGCAAAGCTAAAACAGATGACGGACTAAAACGTTGCTCACAAACATAAAGAAGCAAGAACATAAAACTTCCAAGCGCACTGTTTTTAAGTGGCAAACCTGCTGAATCATCTAAATTAATGCCCCAACGCTTGCATAATGCAGACACACGTGCTGCTAATGTCCTATCTGGTGTAATCAAGCACGCTGTCTTCCCCTCATCCTCAATTGCACGCCTTAAAAGCAGTGCAACAACACTTGCTTCATGACGTTCATTTTCGCAAACATGCACGCTCAAACCGCTCAAAGCCTCATCAATGCGTTGCGGAGTTTGCGGATCATGCCCTAATTCTGCCCACCGCGCAGAGCTAGAGGCTGGGCGCATCATCTCCTGAGCGAGCCAATTACGCGCACTATAATGTGAGCGATCATCACCAATATGAGGCCATAGCTGCACATCAGATCGCGCAATATTGAGACGCTCAAGCAGTGTTTTCAGCGCATATTGCGGATGCGTTTCATCAAGTGCTGCCCAGCTTTCATCATCCATCCTTATATCCAAACCAGGAAGCACAATCACCCCCTTCGGCATCTTCAAAACTGAAGCCATAACAGATGCGGACGCCGGAATAGAACCACTAACTCCAGCGACTATAACAGGCTCTTCAACAGGGTTTTTCTGCCAGAAATCAGCCAACATATTCATCAACATGCTGCGCCTTTGCGCATCATCCATAAATCCATATTGTTGCAATATATTGGGCCAGTTCTCTGATATAATTTTCAGAAACTCCAAAGTAATTTGCCAATGATCAGCATAATTATCAGGCACTAGCCCCTTCATATCCGCTATATCAAGATCCTCAGTATAAATCTGATCTATCAAATGAGCCAAGCTACTCGCCATACTCAACGCCATATCATAGCCTTGCGTAAAATCCTTACGAGCCATAACGAGTTTTGCTAAAATCATTAAACGCTGTAACTTAGGCATTGAGGGCGGGGCATCTATCGCAGCCATCTCTAAGCCATATTGACTGAGTAGCAACTCTTCCTCATCTACATCACCAATAGGCTGTAAACGCGGCATTATTAAAGAGCGCCCTTCATTAAGCTCATAAACAATTTGCTGCATTGAACGACACGCACGCCTAGTCGGCAGCATTATTCGTGAAGCAACAAAATCATCGCCACTAATGAAAGAACCATCAAGTAAAACCGATGTGAAACGTTTTAAAAAAGGCTCCCCTGCAGGAATTGTGTAAACCCCTCTCACGCCTCCTCCTTATGAGCATAATGCTCATTCACAGCCTCCAAATCAGCGGGCGTTGAGATATGATGCCAATCTCCTTGATGCACATAGCCATAAAGACGGCCTTTAGCTTGCGCCTCATCCAATAGCTGTAAATAAGAAAAAGCCCCTTCAGGCGCGCCAGAAAAAATACGCTTTGCGTTTATACGCACTGAGGTAAACATATAGTCTCCATTTTTATCAAGCGAACGTACCGCACGACCATCTTCCGCTAAACTATAATCTCCAACGCCATGCGTTAAAACCATATTCTCTTTAGGTTGAAGCGCGATCAGAATATCCATCTTTTCTTTATCCCACATATGCTGCAAACCTTTAAGCATAGGCACGCTCGCCCCATCATCCCATACACTATCGCCGCTCAGAACGAAAAAACTCTCAGGCAAAGAATCTAATACCTTAACAATACCGCCGCCTGTATCTAGCAGAACCTTCTCATAAGAGCGCTCTATTGTCAGATCACAATGTTCATTAGAATAATTCTCGAGAAAACTATGCAGCACATGCGCTTGATAATGCGTATTAACGACATAATTCTTAACGCCTTCAGCTTGCAGCTTTTCAAAAGCATGCTCAATCATAGGCACGCCATCAACCTTAACCATAGGCTTAGGCTTATCCTCAGTATGTGGGCGCAGCCGCGTCCCTAAACCTGCCGCTAATATAAAAGCCGTATCAATCATCAAAACACATTCACTTTACGCATTTAAGTCCTTATCATTTATGACGCTCAATCGTTATCTGCCTCATATGCTCATCACCATTTTCAGGCTTGGACAAAGTAATGTCTAGGCTCGGCTGATGCTTATACCCACCTAAACGCTCAGGCCATTCAACAATCGTAATCCCCTCATAAAGAGCATCCTCCCAGCCTAACTCGAAAATTTCGTCCTCATCTTCAATACGGTATAAATCGAAGTGATATACAGGGCAGCTTTCACCATCATAAACTTGAACCAATGTAAAGGTAGGACTAGGCACATCCATATCAGCATCACCACACAAAGCCCGTATAAGCCCCCGTGCAAATACACTTTTGCCCATCCCTAATGTGCCAT
>MDSZ01266324.1_pt1 | contig 20199 bp, 15 predicted proteins | sample 811201 | NCBI WGS metagenome assembly MDSZ01 (sample SAMN05326647, study PRJNA326480) | marine metagenome | isolation source: seawater | place: Indian Ocean: North | collected 2010 | reverse complement strand
GTTCCAAATCAGAATCTTTTTAAAATTGCAAATGAGGAGACAACTTTTGAGTCCTCATTTGAACTATCAAATGATGTATTATTACATGGTGTACAAAGTATTACAGATTTAATGGTACGACCTGGTTTAATAAATTTAGATTTTGCCGATGTAGAGTCTGTAATGAGCTCAATGGGCAAAGCTATGATGGGAACTGGAGAGGCTGAAGGTGAGGGAAGAGCACTTAATGCTGCAGAGATGGCAATCACTAATCCATTAATTGATGATTATACTTTAAAAGGCGCAAAGGGATTATTAGTCAATATTACTGGTGGAAAAGATCTTAAATTATTCGAAGTTGATGAAGCTGTAAACAAAGTAAGAGCAGAAGTAGATCCAGAAGCAGAATTAATTATTGGAGCAATAACCGATCCACAATTAGATGGTAAAATGAGAGTATCAATTGTTGCCACATCTTTAGATGGTCAACAACCAGAAAGTAAATCTGTAATAAATATGGTCCACAGAATACAAAATAGAAATCCTGGATATTCTGACTTTTCAGGTATAAATATGTCTGAATCATTTAATTTTCAATCATCGACAAATTCACCAATTTCAAACGGAGCTACTGCTTTAAAATTAGAAGATGAGATTCAAGCTAACCATGAAGCTGTAGTTAATGAAACACAGCATACAGAAAGCATAAGTGAGGCTACCGCTAATGTGCCTTCAGAAACTCCACAGCAAAATTTAACAAATGAAACGTTTGATACTGAACAAATAGAAACTAGCGAGGCAGAAACCTCAAATGGTTTAGAAAATTTTGGTTTACAAGAAGAAGGTAGCTTTGGACTTTTTGATGAGAAAAATGAAACTCAAAATTCATTAGTTGAGGAAGAAAAAGAAACCGAGGAAGATGAGCTAGAGATTCCAGCATTTTTGAGAAGACAAAAAAATTAATGATCTTCAAAAAAATAGATGAGTGCCACTATAAATTTGGAAAAAAAACATTTTCCAGTATTGCTTGATGAATTAATCAAGATCATTTCCCCTCGATATAGTGGCACTTTTTTTGATTGTACTTTTGGCCAGGGTGGATACACAGAAAAAATTTTAGAACACACAAATAATAAAGTAGTTGCATTTGATAGAGACAATAATGCTCTAAAGCTATCTAAAGATTTTATTAAAAAGTTTAAGGGTAGATTTGAGTTTAATCATAAAAAATTTAGTGAAATCGGAAATATAAACTCAAACGATCTTCAAGATCTTAAGGCAATAATATTTGATTTAGGTTATTCAACTAACCAAATTTTTGATGAAGAAAAGGGTTTATCATTTAATTATAAAGGTAAATTAAATATGAAAATGGGATTAAATTCTTTTTCTGCACATGAGGTTATAAATAGATTGGATAAAAACGATCTTGCAAGAATTTTTAAATATTTTGGAAACGAAAAAGATGCAAAAAAAATATCAAATTCAATATTTAAAAAAAGAAATCAAAATATATTAAGCACTGAAGATTTAGTTAAAATAATCAATAAAGAAAAAAAAAATTACAATTTTAAAATTAATAAAGCCACTAAAGTCTTTCAATCACTAAGAATATTAGTTAATCAAGAAATCAGCGAATTAATTTATGGATTAATTAATGCTTATAAATTAATTCCAATTAACGGATATATAATAGTTGTTACATTTCATTCTATAGAGGATAAAATTGTAAAATTTTTCTTTAAGAATTATTCTGAAGATAAAAATACTTCTAGATATTTACCAAAATCAAAAAATTCTAATAAAATTTTTGAATTACACAATAAAAAGGCAATTTTACCTTCAAAAGAAGAAATTAAAAAAAATCCATCTTCTAGGTCTGCTAAGTTGAGATATGCAAGAAAAATCAAAGATGATGGAAATTTTGAAGATTTCTTTTTAAAATTTAAAAATTTTTTAGATATAGAAGATATCGGAAAAAAAATATGCTAAAAAAAATATTTATTCTTACTTTATTAGTATTAATTATTTCAACAACTTTTATAAAAAACTACACCAAAAAATTAGATGAGAAAATTTTTTCACTTAAAGAAAATATTAATTATTTAAAAAGTGTAAAAGAGCTTGTTAAACTTGAACATCATTATTTAACATCTCCAGAAAGAATATTAGAACTAAATAAATTATATTTTGACAGTGAATATCATTATACACCAAGAAAAAACATTCAAATAATATCAAAGATAGAAGAAATAAATTTAGATAATATAAATAAAAATGAGTAGTGGAAAAAATTCTTTTAGTCTTGAAAATGATTTCAACAAACTTAGCGGCAAGTATGATAAAAATAAATTAAATGTATCTTTTAATAGAGTCGCATTTATTTTCTTTGTTTTTTTATTAGTCCTATTAATTTTTTCTTTAAAAGCACTTTATTTAACTGGAAAAAAACTTTCTCAAAATAGTATAATTGGAAATAAAAAAGACATAAGAAGTAATATAGTAGATAGAAACAATAATATATTAGCTAAAACTATAATAACAAGAAATATTGGGATAAATCCAAATTTAGTTATAGACCAAGATAAATTGCTACTAAAATTGAAAATATTATTTCCAGATAAAAATTATAATCTTATTAAAAAAAAACTTGATGAAAAAAAATTTTTTTACTTTGCTGAAAAATTAGATCCAGATAATTATGAAAAATTAATGATGCTTGGTGATAAATCTTTGATACCAGAATCTAGAATAACAAGATTTTATCCCCAAAGAAATTTATTTAGTCATATAATTGGTCAAATCGATAATGAAAATAATGGTATTTCCGGAATAGAAAAAAGTTTTGATAATAGTTTGAAAGAATTAAACCAACAATTAAAACTTACAGTTGATCTAAACTTACAATATTTAATAAGGGAAGAGCTGCTCAAATATCAAAATATTTTTAACACTATTGGTTCAGCAGCAATTTTAATGAATTCTAGGAATGGAGAAATTTTATCTCTTTTATCTTTACCGGATTATGATCTTAATAAAAGACAAACTCTTAAGGACAAAAATCTAATTAATAGAGCAACAAAAGGTGTTTATGAACTAGGTTCAGTATTTAAAACATTTACATATGCAGCCGGTCTAAATGAAGGATATATTAATCCAAATACAGAATTTAAAAATCTTGAAAAAAAAATATATTGTAGCAAATTTCCAATAGGAGAGTATGATGATAAAATTCCTTCAGATCTTACTGCAGAACAAATATTAATTAGATCAGGAAATATTGGGTCTATTAGAATTGCTCAAAAAATAGGGGAAGAAAAATTTAAAAAGTTTTTAAACGATCTAGGTATATTGAATACTTTGGACTTTGATATTGAGGAAATTGGTTCACCTTTAAAGTTTAAATGGGGAAAATGTAAACTTGCAACATCTGCATATGGTCACGGAATTACAACAACCCCTCTGCAATTAGCTAAAGGATATTCAATAATGTCTAATGGCGGTTTTTATATTAAGCCAACACTAGTTTTAAAAGAAAAAAAAAGAGATATTAAATATCAACAAATTATTTCTACAGAAGTGTCAAATAATGTAAATATAGCTTTAAGGAAAGTTGTAACTTCCGAAGAAGGCACAGCTAGTTTTGCTAATATAGATGGATATGAAGTTGCTGGAAAAACAGGAACTGCGCAAAAGTCCTCCGAAGGTGGAGGCTACTCGAAAAGTAAAATAAATACTTTCGCATCTGTCTTTCCAGCTTCTAAACCAAAATATGTATTAATTGTTATGCTGGACGAGCCGAAACCTAACAAAGAATATATATATGAATACAAAGATGGATCTGGGTGGAAAATAAAAGGAACTCAGTTTAATACAGCAGGCTGGACTGCTGTAGAAGTTGCAGGAAAAATAATAGAAAAAATAGGACCTATTTTAGCCACAAAATACTAAGATTTTAAAAACAAATGTTATTAGGCAGGGTATTTAAAAAAATTAATAAAAAGTATAAGACAATTAAATTTAAAAATATTAGATTTAATAGCAATGATTGTAGGCCCAATGATATTTTTTTTGCAATTAATGGAACTAATTCAAATGGAAATAGCTATATAAAAAAAGCAATTATAAATGGTGCTAAAGTAATTGTATCAAATTTAAATTTTAAAGGTTTCGATAAAAATAAAATTTTATATTTAAAAAGTAATAATCCTAGAAAATTATTGTCAAAAGTTGCAAGTAATTACTACAATAAAAAGCCAAAAAATATTATTGCTGTAACAGGTACAAATGGCAAAACATCAATAGCAAACTTTTATTATCAAATATTAACTTTAAATAATAAAAATGTAGCCACCATTGGAACACTTGGAGTTTATTCAAAAAATTTAAATTTTAAAACTAACAATACAACAATTGACCCAGTAAATATTCACAGAATATTAAAAAATCTTTATGATAATAAAGTTAAAAATGTAATATTAGAGGCATCTAGTCATGGTTTAAAACAGCATAGGTTAAATGAAATAAATTTCAGAACTGCTTTGTTTACAAATCTATCTAGAGATCATCTGGATTATCATAAAACCTTTAAAGATTATCTTAATTCGAAACTTATTCTTTTTAATAAACTTTTAATCAAAAAAGGTAATATCATATTTGATAACCAAATTATGCAAGCTGGAAAACTTAATAGTATTTCTAAGTTCAGAAAATTACAAAAATATAGCTTTGGAAGTAAAAATTCTTTCTTTAATATTATAAATATTCAAAAGATAAATGATCAAAAAAAAGTAGATTTTATATTTAATAAGAAAACCTATACGTTTAAAACTTCTCTTATTGGAAATATTCAAATTAAAAATTTATTGTTTGCAGTTATGGCTGCTTATTTATCAAAAATAAAAATAAATGATATTTTAAAATCTATAGAAAAAATTAAATCTATTAGTGGTAGATTGGAAAAAGTTGGATATATAAAAAACAATTCGAAAGTAATATTAGATTATGCTCATACACCAGAGGCATTAAAAACTGCAATATTGAATATAAAAGAAGATTATCCACTTAGTAAAATCTCTTTAGTTTTTGGTTGTGGAGGAAATAGAGATAAAGATAAAAGACCAATTATGGGCGCAATAGCAGTTAAATATTGTGATAAAATTTATCTTACAGATGATAACCCAAGACTAGAAAATCCTAAATTTATAAGAAATCAAATAAAAAAAGGTATAAATAAAATAAAATTGATTGAAATTTCTTCTAGAGGCAAGGCTATTGCTCAAGCAGTACATGAATTAAATTCAGGAGATATACTAATTGTAGCTGGTAAAGGACACGAGAATTATCAAGAATATAAAAATAAAAAATTTTTTTCTGATAAGTCTGAAATTTTAAAAGCAATAAATAAAAAAAACTTAAGTTTATCAAGATCTATAAAAACAAATATATTAAAAGAAGATTTTAAAAATAAAATTATAACTAAAAAACTTGTAATCGATCATGCGTCTATTAATTCAAAAAAAATATTGAAAAATTCAATGTTTATTGGAATTAAGGGAAAAAATTTTGATGGCAATTTGTATGCAGATAAAGCAATTAAAAATGATGCAAAATTAGCTATATCAAATAGAAAATTTAAAAACTCAAAAATAATCTACAATAAAAACCCGTTAACAACCTTAAACAAATTAAGTACAAAATTTAGAAAAACTTTGGACGCAAACACTATAGCAATTACTGGTTCGGCTGGAAAAACCTCTGTAAAAGAATTGACAGGTTTTTGTTTAAATAAATTAACAAAAACTTATTTTTCAAAAAATTCATTCAATAACAAATATGGTGTACCCCTTAGTATATTTAATGCACCTCAATCTACAAAATTTGCTGTACTAGAGGTTGGAATGGATAGAAAAGGTGAGATAGATTATCTGACTAATTTAATAAGACCTAATTTAGGACTTATCACCAATATATCCTATGCTCATATAAAAAATTTTAATAATTTAAATCAAATTGCTAAAGCTAAAGGTGAAATAATAACAAATATTATTTCTGGTGGTACAATGGTTATTAATAAGGACGATAAGTATAATAATTATTTTTTAAAAAAAGCAAAAAAACGTAATCTTAAAATTATAACATTTAGTAAAATAAATAAAAACGCTGATGTTGTTTTTTTAAACCAAAAAAAGGATAAAAAACAATACATAGTAAGTTTTAAAATAATTAATAAAATTAAATCTTTTTTAATTTCAAAAGAACTAGTACATTATAAAGAAAATATCTTAGCAACATTAAGTATTATTATAAACTATTTCAATATTGATAAACTGAACAAGAAATTATTTTTAAATTTTAGAATCCCTCAAAGTAGAGGTTCTTTAATTAAATATAATACAGGATCAAAAAAAATTAATATTATTGACGAAAGCTATAACTCTAATCCATTATCTTTTAAATTTGCTTTAGAAAAATTTGATAAAACTTATAAAGAAAATGAAAAGAAATTTATTTTAATTGGTAATATGCTTGAGCTAGGCAAATATTCCAAAAATCTTCATAGCAAAATTGCAAAATATATAAATAGATCAAAAATTAATAAAACCTATACTTATGGCGAACAAACGAAGCACACATTTAACAAATTAAAACCACAAATGAGAGGTAAAATACTAAATAATCATATGGATATCTTCGATTTAATTAACAAAGATTTGCCCAATAATAGTTATTTAATGGTAAAAGGATCTAATTCAACAGGTTTAAATAAAATAATTAAAAATTTAAAAATATAATGCTCTATAATTTACTTTCAAGCTATTCTGACGTCTACTCGTTTTTAAATTTTTTTAATTTTTTAACTGTAAGAACTGGATTAGCAATCATAACAGCTATGATAATAGTTTTTTTAATAGGTGATAAGTTTATAAATTTTTTTTCTACAAAAAAAATTACAAATCCTATTAGATCCGATGGACCAGAGGATCATTTAATTAAAAAAATTGGCACTCCAACTATGGGCGGTTTTTTAATATTAGTTGGATTATTTATTGGTGTATTTTTATGGGCAGATCTTTATAATCCTTATAATTGGTTATTGATTTTTATAACTTTTTCATTTGGAATTTTAGGTGCTATTGATGATTATAAAAAAATAAAAAATAATAATTCAAAAGGATTACCATCAAAATTAAAATTTATTATACAAATTATACTTAGTTTAATTTCATTATTAATTTTATATAATTTTATAGACTCAGATCTTACAACCAATCTATATTTTCCATTTTTTAAAAACTTAGTAATTAATTTAGGTTGGTTTTTTATACCTTTTTATTTATTTGTAATTGTTGGCTCATCTAACGCAGTTAATTTAACAGATGGCTTAGATGGATTGGCAACTGTTCCAGTAATTTTGGTTGCAGGTTGTTTTGCTTTTATAAGTTATGTTTCTGGAAACATAATTTTTGCAGAATATTTACTAATTCCTTACATAGAAGGAGTTGGAGAGGTTGCTGTTTTTTGTGGAGCAATAATTGGAGCATCAATTGGATTTTTATGGTTTAATGCACCACCGGCTAAAATTTTTATGGGCGATACTGGATCACTCGCATTAGGAGGCTCCTTGGGGGCTGTCGGTGTAGTAACAAAGCACGAAATAGTTTTAGCTATAACTGGAGGTCTTTTTGTTTTAGAAGCGGTATCTGTTATTGTACAAGTAATTTCATTTAAATTGACGGGAAAAAGAATTTTTATGATGGCTCCAATTCACCACCATTTTGAGAAAAAGGGTTGGGCAGAGTCTACGGTAGTTATTAGATTTTGGATTATTTCGTTAATATTGGCAATGATTGGACTTGCTACATTAAAATTAAGATAATGTTTGGCAAAAAAAAATTTTTAAATAAAAAAATATTAATTTATGGTCTAGGTCTTTCAGGAAGATCATGTCTTCAATACTTATTTAAACATAATAAGATTATAATTTATGACGATAACAATGCTTTAAAAAATAAGAAAAATAAAAGTTTTTTTTTAAATATTAATAAAATTTATAAACATCAATTTGATTATATTGTTTTAAGCCCCGGTATAGATATTAAGAAATGCAAACTTAAAAAATTTTTGTCTAAAAATAAAGATAAAATTATTACGGAACTTGATATTTTTTATTTGAGTTTTTCAGAAAATATTAAAATTACAATTACAGGCACAAATGGAAAATCCACCACTTGTCAAATGTTATATAACATTCTCAAGTCAAGCAAATCAGATGTTAGATTAGTAGGAAATATTGGTAATCCACCGTTATTAGAAAAAAATATAAAGAAAAAAACAATATTTATCATTGAGGCTTCATCCTATCAAATATTTTACAGCAGATATTTTAGATCAAACCACGCTGCTATTTTAAATTTAACCCCAGATCATTTAGAAAGACATAGAAATATAAATGAATATGCAAAAGCAAAACTTAAATTAATTTTCAGTCAGGATAAGAATAGTTATTCATATATTGAAAAAAATAATTTAATTATAAATCGAAATATCTTGAATAAAAAAATAAAATCAAAATTAAATAGATTAGACTATAACAAAGAAAATTTTTTTAAAAATAAAATCAAAAATAAATATTTACTTGATAAAAATAATTTAAAAAATATACATTTTGTTTACCTAATATCAAAAAAATTTAAATTAAAAGATAAAAAAATTTTTAAATATTTAAATAAATTTAAAGGCTTAAAATTTAGAAATCAAATTATTCATAATAAAAATAAAACAGCAATTATAAACGACTCAAAATCTACTAGTTTCTCATCAACCAATGGAATTTTATCTACTTATAAAAATATTTACTGGATAGTTGGAGGCAGGTATAAAAAAGGTGATAAATTTAATTTAGAAAAAAAATACTACAAAAATATCAAGGCATATATAATTGGTTTAAATAAAAATTTTTTTATAAATCAATTTAAAAATAAAATCAAATTTGAATATTTAGAAAATTTAAAAAAAGCAGTCTTAGAAATTAAAAAAGATATAAAGAATGATTTTAGTCAAAAAACAATTTTATTCAGCCCTGCGGCTGCTTCATTTGATCAATTTAAAAACTTTGAGAAGAGAGGGGAGTATTTTAACAAAATTGTTAAAAGTATATTAATTAAAAAAAAAAATGTTAAATAAAATTAATTTTTATAATAACTATTATATTTGGTGGAAAAATATTGATAAAACAATTTTAATATTAATTATTTCTTTTTTTATTGCTGGACTATTTTTTTCTTTAGTTTCAACTTCTCTAATTGCATCAGATAGATTAAATACTAATTCATATTATTTTTTTATTAAACACTTAGTATTTATTTTATTGGGCATATCCATAATGTTTATATTTTCTTTAATAAAAGAAGATTATTTAATAAAAATTTCATTGTTTCTGTTTGTTTTATCATTTTTATTATTATTACTAGTGCCATTCTTTGGAGCTGAGGTTAAGGGCTCTAAAAGATGGTTAGATATTCCATATCTACCAAGATTCCAGCCTGTAGAATTGATTAAACCATTTTATATAGTAATTCTTGCATCTATTTTAAATTTTCAAAAATATAATTTATACTTTAAATATCTATTAACTTTACTTTTAATTGTTCCAATAATTTTACTGTTAATTTCACAGCCCGATATTGGACAATCTTTATTAATTATATTTGCATGGCTAGCTTTAATTTTTGTTTCTGGGATTAACTTGACAATATTTTTTGGTTTATTTGGCGTTTTCATTTCAATAATTTTATATTTAATTATTTTTGTTGAAAAATTTGGTTATATAAAAACAAGAATTCTTTCATTTCTTGATAGTTCTTCAAATAATAATTTCCAATCTGAAAAAGCTTCGGAGGCTATAATTGATGGAGGTTTTTTTGGCAAAGGTATAGGAGAAGGAACTTTAAATTCTAAAATTCCAGAAGCCCATACAGATTATATAGTATCAGTCATTTCAGAAGAATTTGGTATAATTATAATTTTTCTAATAATGCTCTCATTTATTTTTTTGGCATACCATATTTTTAAAAAAATAAGAGATACAAATAACAATGTATACAAAATGATACTTATTGGATTAATTTCATTGTTAATGATGCAAGCTTTTGTGCATGTTGGTGTAAATTTAAGAGTATTACCGACTACAGGAATGACACTTCCTTATATAAGTTATGGGGGCTCTTCAATTATAAGTATTTCAACTATATCTGGCATTATTTTAAATTTAACAAAAAGAAGAGTGTACTGATTGACAAAAATATTAATATCTACTGGTGGTTCTGGTGGTCACGTTATTCCTGCAATAAATTTATATAATCATTTAAAAAATGAATACGAAGTAAAACTTTACAGTGATGTAAGGGGCGCAAAATATATTCCAAAAGAAACCGAAAAAGTAATTTTTGATGTTAAAAAAATTCCAGATAAAATTTATTTATTACCATTAAAAATTCTTTTTATCTTTTTTTCGTTTATTAAATCATTAATTCACCTTAAAAAAAATCAATTTGACATTATAATAAGTACCGGAGGTTATATGTCTTTACCAATAGTGCTAGCGGCAAAACTATATAAAAAAAAAATATTTTTGTTTGAACCAAATTCAATTATAGGTAGATCTAACAAATTTTTAATAAAATTTTCAAATAAAATATTTTGCTACGATAAAAATTTAAAAGGTTTGGATAGAAAATATTTACATAAAATTGTTGAATTGCCTCCTATCCTAAATAGATGTTTTTATAATAGTAAAAATAATACTGATCATAATAATAAAATTTTTAAAATATTAATTATTGGTGGAAGTCAGGCATCATTATTTTTTAGTAAAAATTTAAAAAATGAAATAATACAACTTTCATCAAAATATGAAATTGAAGTAACTCAACAATTGTCAACAGGTTTTAATATAAGTACTTATAGTAAGGACTATGAAACAAATAATGTAAAAAATAATCTATTTTTTTTTGAAGAAAATTTTTTGTGTAAAAATCAAAATTTTGATATTGTTATATCTAGGTCTGGAGCCTCATCCTTGGCTGAAATTGCACATTTAAATATACCCTTCATTGCAATACCATTTCCCCATGCAACAGATAATCACCAATTTTTAAATGCAAAAAGATACCTAGATCTAAATTGTTGCTGGATATTAGAGGAAAAAAACTTTAATCCTGGCGATATATTAAAAATATTAAAACATATAATGTTGAATAAAACACAGTACTTTGAGAAGAAAAAAAATTTAGAGAAGTTAACTAAAAATAATACTTGGAACAATATAAATAACATAATTAAAAAGATTATAAATGAAAATTAGTTTAGGGAAAAAAGAAATAATTCATTTCATAGGAATTGGTGGAATCGGAATGAGTGGTCTTGCATTAATCATGAAGGATTTGGGTTTTAATGTCAAAGGCTCAGATCAACAAGATGGTAAAAACATAGATAGATTAAAAAAGAATAAAATAAATATTCAAGTCGGGCATAAAAGAAAAAACTTATCAAATGCAACAATAGTAGTTATTTCATCAGCAATTAAAAAAAATAATCCAGAATATTCAGAGGCAAAGAAAAAAAGAATCCCAATTTATAAAAGAGGTGAAATGCTTGCAAATATAGTTTCTCTTTATAAAAATGTGGTGGTGGCTGGCTCACATGGTAAAACAACAACTACTTCAATAGTTTCTACAATTTTTTCAAAATCTAAATTAGATCCAACAACTATTAATGGTGGTGTAATAAATTCAATAGGTAATTCAGCCAAGCTTGGAAAAGGTGAATGGTGTATTTTAGAATCAGATGAGTCTGATGGAAGCTTTTTGCAATTACCATTTACATACTCAATTATTACAAATATTGATGAAGAACATCTTGAATACTACAGATCAATAGAAAATTTGAAGAGATGTTTTATCAAATTTGCAGAAAAAACACCATCGTTTGGAAAAACACTCATATGTCTTGATGATAAAAATAACAGATCAATTTTAAATAAAATTAATAATCAAAATATAATTACTTATGGACAAAATGAAAAATCTAATTTTAGAATAAAAAATATTTACCTAACAACTAATATTTCAAAATTTGATTTAGAAATAAATTTACCCAATCAAAGCAAAAGACTTATAAAGTCTTTTAAAGTTCCACTAATTGGCATACATAATATTAGAAATTGTTGCGCTTCAGTGGCTGTAGCTATTTTAATGGGCATTTCTGTTAATTTAATTAAAAAAGCTATTTTAGAATTTAAAGGAGTTCAAAGGAGATTTAATTTTATTTTTGAGCATCAAAAGAGTATTTATTTTGATGATTATGCTCATCATCCAACTGAAATATTTGAATTACTTAAATCAATAAGAGAAGTTTATAAAACAAAAAAAATAATATCTGTATTTCAGCCTCATAGAGTTTCTAGATTAAACTCTTTAAGAAAAAGATTTACACAATGTTTCAGTTTTTCTGATCAAGTTATACTGTGTCCAGTATACAAAGCTGGAGAAAATTTGAAGTTACATTTTAATTATTTGAATTTTGCAAAACAGATTATAAAAAATTCTAAAGTAGATTTAGTAATGATCAATGGAGAGAAGGAATTATCAAAATTTGCCAAACAAAACATTTATGGTGATAATATTGTAATTGGAATGGGTGCCGGCACTATATCAAGTTGGATGAGAAAATTACCAGAACTGATTAAATGAAATTAAATGATTTAGAAAAAATAGTATTTGCAGATAAATCTCGGTTGAGTTTTGATCATGATTTATCACGTCTAAATTGGTTTAATATTGGAGGTAAGACAAAAATTTATTTTTATGCCAATTCTTTAAAAGATTTATCATTATTCCTTAATAAATATAATCAACGAGGTAAAATTTTTATTTTAGGCGCAGGATCAAATACTCTCTTTAATGATGATATCTATGATGGAGTCATAATTAAACTTGGAAAAAATTTTAATAACATTTCAAGATTGGAGGATTGTTTAATCATTTCTGGGAGCTCATGTTTAGATAAAAAAGTTTCAGAGTTTGCAATGGAAAATGGCATTGAAGGTTTTGAGTTTTTATCATGTATTCCAGGTTCAATTGGCGGAGGCATAAAAATGAATGCAGGTTGTTATGGCAGAGAATTTAAAGATATTATTGTTTCTGTTCAAGCAATAGATTTTAATGGAAAAGTTTTAACAATTCCATCATCTAAAATTAATTTTAGATATAGATCAACAGATATTTCTAAAAATTTAATTTTTCTTAGCGGGACTTTTAAAGGCAAGTTATCTTCAAAAGAAAAAATTAGAAAAAATATAAATTATTTAAAAAATCAAAAAGAACTTACACAGCCTGTAAGGGTAAAAACTAGCGGTAGTACTTTTAAGAACCCTATTAATCAAACAAATAAAAAGGTATGGGAACTAATAAAAGAATCAATCGATATTAATGATGTAAATAAAATGTTTGGTGATGCTAAGCTTTCAGAAAAACATTGTAATTTTTTGATTAATAAGGAAAAAGCCTCTTCTCAAGATATGAAAAATCTTATCAATTTTATTAAAGAAAATGTGTATAAGAAAACAGGAGTTAATCTTGAACTAGAAATTATACTAGCTTCATAGAAATGAAGAAAAAAATATTAATATTAGCTGGCGGCTATTCAAAAGAAAGAGAAATAAGCTTTAAAACAGCCAAAGCAGTATTTAAAGAAATTAAAAATGATTATACATGTAAAATTCTTGATCCAAAAAACGGATTTATAAAGGATATAAGAAAATTTAAACCAAATATAATTTTTAATGCACTTCATGGCAGATATGGAGAAGATGGATATATTCAATTAATTCTTGAAAATGAAGGAATTAAATATACTCATTCAGGAGTTAAAGCATCTTCAATTTGTATTAACAAAATAATTTCAAAACAAATTTTTATAAAACATAAAATACTTACCCCAAAATATTTAACTTTTGATGAAAATATTGGAAGCAATTATAAAAAAATATTCGATAAGATTAAAAAAAAATTAAAATTTCCAGTAGTCGTTAAACCTACAAATGAAGGTTCAAGTGTAGGAGTTTATATTTGTAACAAAAAAAATTTAATTAAAAATTTAAGCAAACTTAAAGATGAAAGAGAAATATTAATCGAATCATATATTCCAGGAAGAGAAATTCAAGTCGCTATTATGGGAAATAAGAAATTAGGTAGTATAGAATTAGTGCCGCGAAGAAAATTTTATGATTACAAAGCCAAATATGACAAAGGCGCAAAAACCAAACATATTATACCTGTAGAACTCCCAAAATATAAATTAGATCAAATCGAAAACATAGCACTCAAGGCACATAAAATAACTGGTTGTAAGGGAATAACTAGAAGCGATTTTAGGTATTATAAAAATAAATTTTATTTATTAGAAGTTAATACACAGCCGGGAATGACAGAGTTATCATTGGTGCCTGAAATTGCAAGACACAAAGGAATTAACTTTAACAATCTAATAAGATGGATAATTAATGACGCATCAATTAATCGATAGAGGTAAAATTTATCTATATTTTTCTTTACTATTAGTTTTATTAAGTATTCATAATATTAATTCAACGAATTTAATTAATAATTTTTTTAAGATAAAAAAAATAACTCTTGATAGTAATATTGATGAAAGTATTAACGAAGAAATATTTACCTCTTTAAAAAGGTTTTATAACTTAAATATTTTTTCAGAAAATTTAAAAGAAATTGAAAATATTTTAGACAAATTTAACATTATAAATGAATATAAAATTAAAAAAGAATATCCCTCTAATATAAAAATTGAATTAATAAAAACAAATATTTTAGCATATTATTATGATAATAATGAAAAAACCTATTTAGGTGAAAATGGAAAAAAAATAAAAGATATAAATTCTTTAAGAACTGATCTTCCTTTAATCATCGGAAAAGTAGATATTAATAACTTTTTAAGTTTAAATAATAAATTAATGGATAATGGATTTGAATTAAATGATTTTGTAAAATTTTATGCATTTAAGTCAAATAGGTGGGATCTTTTGTATAGAAATAAAATTTTAATTAAACTTCCAATAGATGAAGTTGATTTTTCTTTGAATTTATTAAAAAGGATGCTTAAAAACTCAAATCTCGAAAATGTAAATATTATTGATTTAAGAATTAAAAATAGAATAATATTGACATGAACAAAAATGATTCCCTTATCTCAATATTAGAGTTTGGGTCAACTAATCTAAAATTATCCATCTATAATAATCAGATACTAAATCAAAGTTTTTTTTATGAGGAAAAAATCGAATATACCAAAAATAAAAATTTAATTGAAAATAAACTTTTTAATTTAATCTTAAAAGCAGAAAAAGATTTGGGACAACATTTAAATGAGATGCTTCTTATAATGGACTCTTCTTGTATTTATTCTCTAGATTTATCGATGCAAAAATTTTATGATAAAAAGATTTTTACATTAAAAGACCTTGACTACTTGATTAATGAGTGTGAGCAAATTGTTAAAACGCATAATAAACAAGATAATATATTACATATTATAAAATCTAATATTAATTTTGATGATCAGATAATTGAAAACTTAGATAACTTTTCACAAGAAGTCTATAAAGCACAAGTAGAGCTTAAATTTATAATGATAAATAAAAAAAACTATGATGAAATAAAAAAATTATTTTTAAAAAAACATATATCTTTACAAAATATTTATTGCGCAAGTTATGTTAAGGCTTTAGGTATAATTAATAAGTTAGGAATTTCAGATTATACTTCATTTATAGATATAGGTTTTAAAAAAAGTAGTATTTCAATTTTTAAAGATAAAAAATTACTATACTTAAATAATATACATATTGGTGGCGATCATGTAACAAAAGATATATCGAAAGTCTTAAATCTTGATTATAGAAAGGCAGAGGCTGAAAAGTTGAAATTTACTAAATATTATAAATATAAAAATAAATTGGAAAAAAATGACGAGCTATTAAAAAATATTATTAATTCAAGATTAGAGGAAATAATTGAATTATTATTCTTTAATTGTCCAATACTAAAAAAAACTTTTGTTAAAAATGGATTGAAGCTTTATTTTATTGGAAATGGCTCTAAAGTGTTAAGTGAAAATATGTTGTCTTTTGGTCAAGAATTTAATTTTATTAACGAAATGTTAATTATAGATGAGAATAAAAAAGATTGTTGCGATAGTGCCTTGAAGTATAGTGAAAATAATAAAAAAGCACACGTGCCAAATCATAATTTCAACATTGAAAACAAAGGTTTTTTTGAGAAATTATTTGATTATTTATCTCAAAAATAGCAATTTTCTGTAATATTAGTTGTTTTTTTAAGAATAATTTAATTTTGTATATATTATTAATGTCAATTCTAAATCAAAAAACAATAAATAAAAAAATTTCATTTTCAGGTGTTGGATTACATACAGGTTTTAAAGTTGATTTAAATCTTATTCCAGCAGCGCCGAATACGGGTATTATATTTAAAAGAACAGATTTAAAAAATAATAATATTATTATACCTGTTTATAGCAATGTTGTTGACACGACATTATGTACTACTTTAGCAAATGAAAAAAGTGTTAAGGTTTCAACAATTGAACATTTGATGGGCGCTCTGTACGGTTTAGGGGTAGACAACTTAATTGTTGAATTAAATTCACAAGAACTGCCCATACTTGATGGATCAGCAAAACTATTTATAGAAAAAATACTATCAGTCGGATTTAAGTTTTCATCAACACCAATAAAATTAATTAAAATAAATAAAAAAGTATCTTATGAGATTGAAGAAAAATCTATATCTTTAGATGTATCAAAAGTTGCATCAGAAATTGATTTTGAGATTGATTTTAAAAATAAAATTATTGGTAAACAAAGAAATAAAGTAAATATTTTTAATGATGATTTAAAAAATATTTTCGAATCAAGAACATTTTGCTTACAAGAGGATGTAGAAAAACTTAAAAACGCAGGTTTAGCTAAAGGAGGCAGTTTAGACAATGCGGTAGTAGTTGGTGAAAAAGAAATATTGAATGTTGAGGGATTAAGAAATCAAAAAGAATTTGTGAATCATAAAATATTAGATTGTATGGGTGATTTATATCTTTCAGGGTATAGAATTGTAGGATCTTTATCAACTTCTCAAGGAGGACATGGCTTAACAAACAAAATATTAAGGAAATTATTTTCTGAAAAATCTAATTTTACGGTAATTGAAATCAAAGAAAAAACATTACCTTATCAAATTTTAGATAGATCCTATCTAAAATCCATCGCTTAAAAATAGAAATTTTTTTTATTTCTGTTAAAAATGTTTATGCGTTTTATCACAATTATATATACGATTATTTTTATTTTTTTTGTTTCGTGCGCTAAGGAAAAAGAAAATCTTGTAGAAGTTATCGAACAAAACGAAATAGATTTTCAGATGATAAAAGCTTACGAGGAAGGGATGCAGGCATTAGAGCAGCAAGATGGTTTTACTGCTGCAAAAAAATTTAGTGAAGCTGAACTTTTGTTTCCTCAATCTAACTGGGCGCCAAGAGCAGCTCTTATGGCTGCATACTCATATTTTACTATAGATTATTACAGCGATACTATTTATGAAGTTGAAAGGTTTCTCAAAACGTATCCTGAACATCCAAGAACTGATTATGCTTATTATTTATTAGCTATAACATATTACGATAAAGTTGTGGATGAAACTAGAGATTTAGAAGCAATCCTTAAATCAAAAGAATATTTTGAGATTTTAATTAAAGATTATCCTGAAACAGATTATGCAATGGACTCAAAGTTTAAGTTAGAAGTAATATATGAAGTAATGGCATCTAAAGAAATGTATTTGGCAAGATATTACCTTGATAAAGAAAAATGGATACCCGCTATAAATAGATTTAAAATTGTTGTAGAAAATTATAATGATTCAATTTTTATCGAAGAAGCATTACATAGATTAGTAGAAATTAATTATAAACTTGGGTTAGAACAGGAAGCAAAAAAATATGCTTATTTATTAGGTTATAACTATCAATCTAGTGAATGGTATGAAAAATCATACAAAGTATTTAACAAAAACTACGATGCTTCTAAAAAAAAATTAAAAAAGAAAAAAAATAAATCCCTAATACAAAGCATTAAAACAAAGTATTTTAATGGATAATAGAGATTTTATAACAAAAAAATATAATAAAAAAATTAAAGAATTAAATAAACACAATAAATTATATTATTCAAAAGATAAACCAATAATTTCAGATAAAGAATACGATGAATTAAAAAAAAAAATTATAGAATTAGAGAATAAATATAATTATTTAAAGAATAAGGATTCACCTTCACAAACCGTAGGTTTTAAACCATCTAAAATATTTCAAAAAAGAAAACACATGGTACCTATGTTATCTTTATCAAACATATTCGATAAAGACGATCTGGATAATTTTGAAAAAAAAATTAGAAATTATTTAGATATGAATTCTAGCCAAACATTTGAATATAGTGTTGAACCCAAAATTGATGGAATATCAGCATCTTTGACATACAAAGATGGAAATTTAGTACTAGGCATGTCCAGAGGTGATGGTTATGAGGGGGAAGTAATTACAGAAAATATAAAAACTATAAGCGAAATACCAAAAAAAATTAATTCATCTGATTTTCCTACACAAATTGAAATTAGAGGAGAGGTATATATAAAAAAAAATGATTTTATTAAAATTAAAGAAAAATTTGCTAATCCAAGAAATGCTGCCTCTGGCTCATTAAGACAAAAATATTCTTCAGAAACTAAAAAAATACCATTAAAATTTATTGCTTATACATTTGGATTATTTGAAAATAATAAATATAATAAACAATCTGACTTTTTAATATCATTAAAAAAATGGGGGTTTGAAACAAGTAAATTTAACGTTGTTAAATCCAATATTAATGACTTAATTAAATACCATAGTGAATTTGAAAAAAAAAGATATGAATTAGAATATGATGTAGATGGATTAGTTTATAAAATAAATGATTTAAAGCTCCAACAAAGATTAGGTTTTGTTGGTAATGCTCCACGTTGGGCTGCAGCGCATAAATTTTCTGCTGCATCTTCTTTCTCAAAAATTCTGAAAATTGAAATTCAAGTTGGTAGAACAGGCGCACTCACTCCTGTTGCAAAAGTAGAACCAGTAAATATTGGCGGAGTAGTTGTTTCAAATGCAACTTTACATAATGAGGATGAGATAAAAAAAAAAGATATTAGAGTAGGTGATGTTGTTAATATAGAGAGAGCAGGCGATGTGATACCACATGTTATTTCTGTGGATTTTAAAAAAAGAACATCAAAATCTGTTAAATATAAGTTTCCTGAAAAATGTCCATCTTGCGGTTCCTCTGTAGAAAAAGAATATAATAATCAAACAAAAAAATTTGATGCAGTAAAACGTTGCTCAACACAAGGGTTCAAGTGCGAGAAAATATCTATAGAAAAAATAAAACATTTTGTTTCTAAAGATGCTTTAAACATAGAGGGTTTAGGAAAAAAAGTTGTGGAAAAATTTTGGGAAAAAAAGTTCCTTCGTTTCCCTCAAGATATATTTAAGTTGGATTACAAAAAAATTGAAAGTTTAGAGGGATGGGGATCTCAATCAGTATTAAATCTAAAATATTCTATTAATAATTCAAAAAAAATAACTTTAAGTAAATTTATATTTGCATTAGGCATAAGACATATAGGACAAGAAAATGCTAAATTAATAGCTAAACATTTACAAAATAAAGAAAATTTCTTAAAAATAGATAGAAATTTTAACTTTAATTCCTTTCTAAGCATTGATGGTATTGGAGAAATTCAAATATTATCTATCAAAAAGTTTTTCTCTTTAAAGGAAAATTCTAATGTAATTTTTGAGCTTTCAAATTTTCTAGATATTCAAAATGAAATCACAAATAAATCTGGTAAGCTTAAAAACTTTAGTTTTATGATTACAGGCAAATTAGAAAATATGAGTAGAGCTGAGGTTAAATCAATTATAGAAAAAAATTCAGGTAAAATACTAAGTTCGGTTAATAAAAAATTGGATTATTTGATTGTAGGAGACAAAGCAACAACTAAAAAGGTAAATCAAGCAAAAGAACTGGGT